>Ga0182743_1000032_pt1 | contig 297138 bp, 232 predicted proteins | sample eDN3rd30CKraftOP_FD_128522 | JGI IMG/M metagenome (GOLD analysis project Ga0182743, IMG submission 128522) | Enriched Organic Plus compost microbial communities from Emeryville, California, USA - eDNA 3rd pass 30_C Kraft OP (version 2) (version 2) ... | reverse complement strand
TATGCCGTGGCGGCTGCCCGTTACGCCGTGCCGGTAGTTGCTTGCGTGGCGGCAGTGGTTCGTTATGGGGCATCGGTAACCCATGATGCGGTATAATGAGACAGGGACACCGTATAACGAGCCCGTTATGCCGTATACCGAACTCGTTATACCGTATACCGAACCCGTTTTGCAGCGGCCGTAATGACTGCCGCTGCGTCACCGGTCTGTTTCGCCGTGCAACGGGTTGCCGCCAGCGTACCGGCAAACGGTTCCCGCGTGGAAGTGAACGGTTAGTTGAAGGACTGTTCGCCGTCGGTCCTGGCAAGAAAAAGAAGTAACTACAAAACGGTCAAAGTTCTTGTTCAGCTTCACCAACCCTTCGGCAAGTTAACCTTTAAGGCGTGAAATACATAGAAATCTGCATCTTTGGTACGATGCAGTCGGCGGCTAGTATGATATGCCCCGTGAATTTTGATACACTTGTGTGTAATCGAAACATTTAATGTACTTTTGGCGTAGCTGGCTAGTTTCCCACCTACTATTATGGCAGATTATGCAAGATACGACGACACCCGGTTAGTGGCATTGCTGCGTGAACGTGATAAACAAGCGTATACCGAAATATATGTGCGGTTTTGGCCGGTGCTGTTCCGCCACGCCCTGCGCATGTTGCGCGACGAAGACGAGGCTACCGACGTGGTGCAGGATATCTTTGCTGTACTTTGGGAAAAGGCGACCGCACTCAAGTTATCGGGTACGCTTGCAGGTTATTTGTATAGTGCAACACGCAACCGGGTCATCGATCGACTGGCACGGCATAAGCTTGAGCAGCATTACCTGAATTCCCTGGAAGACTACCTCACTCAAGGCACACCTGCTGCCGACGATGCGATGATTGCCGAAGAACTTGCCCAACGCATCGAACAGGAGGTGGCCAAACTGCCCAAGAAAATGCGGCAAATCTTTTTGCTGCGGCAACAGGCCCAGCATTCCTACCGTGAAATCGCCGAATCAATAGGCACAACTGAGGGCAATGTCAAGAAACAGCTTTATAATGCGATGAAGCTCCTGAAGTCAAAATTTCAGGTGTTGATTCTTACCGGGATTTGGCACCTGTTCGTTTTTTGGTGCCGCCATTTCTAGCTGGAAGAAAAAATCTGAAACTTTTTCTTCCACTTTTATCGACCTCGACCGTCATATAGATAAACAGTAAGAAAATAAATGGAAAAAGGGCGCGCGAAGGAGCTTCTGGAACGGTATCGGGATGGCAGATGCAGTGATGCGGAGCGTCGCCTTGTGGAGCGCTGGTACGTGCAAATGACCGATACGATGGATGATGTGGAGCTTACGGCATCAGATTATGCACGTATAGATCAGAACTTGCGCAACCAGTTGTCTGAAATACAGCAAACGAAGGTGAAGCGTTTGCGTTTGGTGCTCCCCTATGCTGCCGCATTGGCTGTCGTTTGTTTCGCAACCTGGTGGTTCGTTGCTAATCGGCCACCGGCCGAGAGTGGCTTTGTTGCAGGTGCTACGGAAGACATCCTGCCCGGCGGAACCCGCGCTTTCCTTACCCTGGCCGATGGGCAAACCCTCGAATTGAGCGAAGCGCAATCGGGCATCGTCATAGGCGACGATGGGGTTTCGTATACCAACGGAGGAACACTCGTTGATGACCCTGCCTTATCCACACAGATTCAAACGCTGACGGTACCGAATGGCGGGACCTATCAGCTGACATTGCCGGACGGTTCAAGCGTTTGGCTAAATGCTGCATCGACGTTGAAATATCCCGGTCGCTTCGACGACAACGAGCGCGTGGTCGAACTGGAAGGGGAAGCTTACTTTTCGGTTTCGAATATGGTGAATAAGCCGGATGGGCAAGCGGTACCATTTAAAGTGTTGTGTGCTGGCCAGGTGGTTGAAGTATTGGGCACGGAGTTTAATGTGCAAGCCTATGCGGATGAGCCAACCGTCAAAACAACGTTGGTCGAAGGGAGCGTACGTGTCGAAACACCCGGTGGAAATACGTCAGTGGTGCTCCTGCCGGGGGAACAATCGAGCGTTTCTACTCAAGGGAGACTCACCAAAACCAACGTGTCGCTGACAAAGGAAATTGCATGGAAATCGGGCGTGTTCTATTTTGAAAAGACCAGCTTTGCGGAATTGATGCGCCAGGCTAGCCGGTGGTACGATATTGAAATCCAATATGCAAATGGTGTGCCGCAGGCGACGTTCAGCGGGGTGATGAGCCGCCAGGTATCGCTAAAGACCTTAATTGAGTTTCTGGGTGAATCGACAGCAAAGTTTACGCTGGAAGGCAAGAAGTTAAAAATCGATTCCGATATGCATTAAAATTAATCGCTAATCAATTTCAATTCATCAATTATGAACAGGAAACCTACATAAACAAGCGGGCAAAACGAAAAACAGGGAAGTGTTGAAGCCACCCCCCTGTTTCGATTGGATAAGCCAATTTAACCGGAGTTAACAGTTTTATTATTAACCTACCCGCCACAAACTTAAGGATTTTTGTGGTTTGTGCGCGTGGTATCTAAAAAGAAGTAATGTTAGTTACATCTCTTTCACGTACCAAAGCTAACGATCGTATAAGCCTTATATTCTTGGTTATGAAAATAACTACAGCATTGTTACTACTTGGTGCTTTGCATGTCAGTGCAAAATCTTTGTCGCAGACCATTACGTTGAACGCGAAGGACACGCCCATTAAGCAAATTTTTGACGCGATCTACGAGCAAACCCAATTTGGCGTCATTTACAACGACCAAAAGATAAACCCGAATCAAAAAGTTACGGTGGTTGCTCAACAAATGCCGCTGGAAACGTTCCTGCAGGAACTGCTTACCTCGCGCAACCTTTCCTATCGGATCATGGAACAAACCATATTTGTGCAGGCCGGATTGGCCGATGTCACCGTGGGCAACCCCGCGCAAGCTGGAAAAGTGGCACAACGCACCGTAACCGGAACCGTAACGGACGAACAGGGGAACCCCTTGGAGGGCGTAACCGTAAAAGTCGGGGGAACGCCGCAGGGCACCACCACAGATAGCGACGGGAACTTCCAGGTAGCCGTTCCGGCCGTCGGGAACGTGTTGGTGTTTACCTTTCTGGGCTATGAACCTGTAGAGATAACGATTGGGGCAGAAGTAACGATCGATATCACGATGCAACCATCATTAAGCGATTTGGATGAAATCGTCGTCATCGGATATGGCGCGCAAAAACGCGAGATGGTCACCAGTTCCATTGCAACCGTCAAATCAGACGCGTTTAACAAGGGCGTAATCAGCGACCCGTTGACCCTCATCGCCGGAAAAGTCTCCGGCTTGTCGATTACGCGGCCGAACGGTTCGGATCCAAATGCGGAAGCTGATTTCTCGCTACGGGGTGCCGTGTCTGTGGAGGGCAACCCCCAGCCGTTAATCGTGATAGACGGGGTACCGGGGGCAGATATCCGCTCCATTGCGCCGGGAGATATTGAGTCGGTTGATGTATTGCGCGATGGCTCGGCAGGTGCCATTTACGGTTCGCGGGCCAATGCGGGCGTAATCATCATCACCACGAAAAGAGGGACGCCCGGTGCTACACGGGTGAGTTACTCCGGATACGCATCGACCGAGACCATTGCCAAGAAGTACGATGTGCTCACGGGTAGCGACTTCAGACAGCAACTCGTCGCAATGGGCGGCGATGTCAGCGCCCGCGATAAGGGCGGAGACACCGATTGGTTTGACCAAATGACGCGTACACCCACCAATCATGGACACAACCTATCCATAAGCGGAGGGTATAACAACACCACATTCAACGCAACGTTGAACTATCAAAATTTCGAAGGAATTGATCTGGCAACGAAACGTGAACTCATCAACGGCCGCCTGCAACTGAATACGAAAGCCCTTGACGACAAGCTTGACTTTTCCCTGATGCTTGCCAACGCTTACGAAGACAAATCCTTCGCCCATTATTATGGTTTTGGCCAGGCGCTTAAAATTAATCCTACGTATCCGGTGTATGATGAAAACGGAGACTATTTTGAATCGCCGGAATTCGGCGATCAATGGAACCCGTTGGCCGACACCCGGCTAACCACCAATGACCAGAAAGAAAAACGGCTCCTGGGCACGGTAAATCTAAAATATGCCATATTGCCGTCGCTCACCGCTGGCGTCAATTATTCATTGACCAAAACTGATTTGTTGGGAGGCAACTACACCAATACCGCGTTGCGGTGGATGCAAACCAGCGGGTTGAACGGACAAGCCTCGCGCAGCGTAGATAATACCACCAATAATATCTTGGAGACTACACTGGCATTTAACGAAGACTTTAATGATCACCACATCAACGCGGTGGCTGGGTATTCCTATCAAAATGAATTCAATGAAGGCGTGGGCGCCGGCAACAACAACTTTTTGACAGACGTTTATTCTTATTATAACCTCGGCGCGGGCGGCGCAATATTCAATTATACCCCCGGAGCGCAGCGTGGCGGTGTTTTTGTAAGCAGTTATGCGCAAGAGCAGACCTTGCTTTCTTATTTTGCCCGTGTGATTTATGATTATAAAGATCGTTACCTGCTCAACGGTTCGATAAGACGGGAAGGTGCATCTAAATTTGGTAAAGACCATAAATGGGGGACGTTCTGGGCATTATCGGGTGGATGGATTCTCAGCCGCGAAGGGTTTATGGACGGTGTAGGCGCAGTTAAAAACTTGAAGCTGCGGGCGGGTTATGGCGTAACCGGAAACCAGCATAGCCTGCAGCCCTATCAATCGCTGGCCACCATCGGCCGCCTCGGACGCGCTTACTTAGGGATGCCAGGCGGGGGCTATTGGCTTGACACCTACGGGCCCGACATTAATTCCAATCCCGACCTCCGGTGGGAGACCAAAAAGGAGTTGAATGTTGGCGTCGATTTCACGTTGTTCAACAACGGATGGCTGAACGGGGCTTTTGATTATTATAACCGGAAAATCAGTGCTTTGGTCGGTAACTATTACGCACAGGTACCGGCAGCCATTTGGCCGCTGATATTTGCCAATGCCGGTGAATTGGTCAATGAAGGTTTGGAACTCACGCTGAATGGCACACTGGTAAAAAACGAGTCCGTCGACTGGCAGTTAACCTTGGTAAGCGCATACAACCGCAATGAGGTCACGTCAATCAGCAGTGAACAGTTTCAGGGCACGGCGCATGATGTTTCTGACATTGGCATCGGAAACATCCAACGGATAGTGAATGGCCAACCCATTGGCGTCTACTATGGTAGGCGGTATGCCGGGTTAACCGAGGAGGGTAAGTGGCTTTTCCTGAATAGCGCGGGTGAGGCGGTCACGGCCGATGAGATCAGTGGCGATGACTATGCGTACTTGGGTAACAGCATTCCGAAATTCAATGTGTCGCTGACCAATAACATCACGTACAAAAGGTTCGACCTTTCGGTGTTACTGCGTAGTGCGTTGGGCTTCAAGGCAGTCAATGCCAACCGTATTTTCCATGAGAACCGGACGACATTTCCCAGCAGCAACGTGTTGCGCACCGCATTTGACACGCCACTGAATGACGCGCCACTGTTTTCGGACTACTACCTGGAAAACGGCAGCTACTTGAAAATAGACAACGTGACGCTCGGTTATTCCATCCCGTTAAAAGGAAATTCACAATTGAAAAAACTAAGGGTATCGGCCACGGCCACCAACCTGTTCACCATCACAGGCTTTTCAGGAATGGATCCGGAGCTAGGCATCAATACGTTCAACTATCCCGGTATCGAGCAGAATTCCAACTACTACCCGCGTACGCGCAGCTTCACTTTCGGAGTGGCCGCTGATTTTTAATCCCATAATGAGAAGAGTCATGACAACAGCAATAGTTAAGAAATGCGGTTTTTTCACCGTAGCGACGATAGCATTGATGGCCGTGTCATCATGCAGTGAACTGGATGAAAAGGTTTACAGTAAAGACACATCATCCAATTTTTATTCAACACCCGGACAAGTCATAGCCGCATGGAATCTGCCTTACAGCTTTCTGCAAGGGATAACATACAGCGTGCATTTCGCCATGGAGGAATTTCCAACCGATGAAGCGGCTGCACCGACCAAGTCAGGCCAGGGCTATGAAAACGGTACATGGGAACGCTTTCATAAACACACCTGGACATCGCAGGAGCCGTTTATCAAGTATGAGTGGAGTAATATTTTTCAGGGAATTGGCTATTGTAACAGCTTTCTGGATGCGATGGAAAACAGGGACCTGAGTGATTTCCAGCTGCCTGTTAGCCAGGCGCAGATGGTTGCGGAAATCCGGCTGATGCGGGCGTTTTACTATTACTGGGCGATTAATGCTTTTGGCAACGTACCTATCGTCACGCAAGTGGGCATACCTTCAAGCCCGCCCACGGCTCCCCGGGCCGAGGTTTTCGAATTTATCGAAAACGAAATCCTGCAAAATATCGATCAGCTGGGGGAAAAAGGCGATCCCACATGGTATGGACACTTCACAAAATCTGCAGCCCGCGCACTTCTTGCCAAACTGTATCTGAATGCCGAAGTTTTTTCGGGGGCGCCTCGATGGGAAGATTGCATCGCACAGTGTGATGCTATTATCAACAGCGGTTTTTATTCGCTCGATGAGACATGGGACGCACCGTTCAAGGCGTATAACGATAACAGCGCTGAAAATATTTTTGTTGTCGTCTATGACGCCAATAACGCGCCGGGATTCAATGCGCACGAACAGCAGCTGCACTCTTCGCATAACCAAACATACGACCTACAATACTGGCCCTGGAATAAAATCGTTACCCAGGAGTCGTTTTACAGGCTGTATGGCGAGAACGACTTCCGGATTAACCAATGGCTGGTAGGGCCCCAGTATTATACCGAAAACGGCGAGCAGCATCCCATTTATGGATGGGACGGTCAGCCGCTGGTCATTACACCGGAAATCACGCAGTTTGTCAACATGGCTGGGGGCGACGGGCAGGGGGTACGCAATATTAAATATGAAATAGAAACCGGTGTGCAGGCAAATATGAATAACGACCTGGTTATCTACCGCCTCTCGGATATTTATTACATGAAAGCCGAGTGCCTTATGCGGCTGAATAATGGCGTGGCCACCCAAGAAGCGGTTGATTTGGTCAATGAAGTGCGGGCACGCAGTTTTGCCGAGGGCGACCCGGATGCGGTGTATACCACCGCCACACTGACCATGGACGAGCTGCTCGACGAACGCGGACGCGAATTTGCGTACGAGATGAAACGCCGGGAAGATCTGATACGTTTCGGGAGGTTTACCGACGCGTGGTGGGAGAAAGCAGCCAGCGACGGGACCAAGGAGTTGTATCCTATCCCATTGGAGATCCTGACCACAAATCCAGGCTTGGTGCAAAATGAAGGCTATTGAGCGCATAATTAACTGAATGACGAACGAACTGAATAATCTTAGCGGAATGCATCAGTACACCAAATCTTGTTTCTACAGTGCCATATTTGGCGTCCTTATTTTGACTGTTAGTTCCTGTTCGGAAGGCACCCGGCCGGATTATAGTGGCTGGACGGTGGCCGGCGGGAATGCGACATTAAACAAATACTCCACGCTTGACCAGATTGACACATCTAACGTTCACTTGCTCGAAATCGCGTGGCAGTACCATACCGGCGATGCGGACACGGCGGCACACTCGCAGATTCAGTGTAACCCCATCGTGGTCGACGGCATACTATACGGCACGTCGCCGCAGTTGAAATTGTTTGCCATCGACGCCGGTACGGGCGAGGAGAAATGGACCTATTCGCCGTTTGAAACCATCGAAGGCGACCGCGAGAGCCATTTCGGTCTCAACAACAATCGCGGCGTCGCCTACTGGACCGATGGCAAGGGAACCAGCCGGATATTTTACGGTGCCGGTCCTTTTTTGCATGCGGTGGACGCCGAGACCGGCAAACCGGTGGAAACGTTTGGCGTCAATGGCAAGAAAGATTTGCATGACGGCCTCGGCGAGGAATTTGCCGACCTGTTCATTACCAACACGTCTCCGCCTTCGGTTTACAAAAATCTAGTGATCTCGGGTACCCGCGTATCAGAAGCCATGGATGCAGCACCCGGGCATATCAGGGCATACGATGTGCATACCGGAGAAATCAAATGGATGTTCCGTACCATTCCACGTGCTGGGGAACCCGGTTCGGAGACCTGGGATGACCAGGAGGTGCTGAAATGGACCGGTGGAGGCAATAATTGGATGGGGATGACCATCGACCACGAACGCGGAATCGCTTTTGTGCCCACTGGATCGGCCGCGATGGATTTTTATGGCGGCAAGCGTACTGGCTCGAACCTGTATACCGACTGTTTGTTGGCGCTTGATGCGGCTACAGGTAAGCTACTTTGGCATTTCCAATACATACATCACAATACCTGGGACTGGGACCCTTCGTCTGCGCCGGTACTCGTGACGGTTAATCATGATGGCAAAGACATTGATGCCGTAGCGCAAACCTCCAAAACAGGTTTCGTTTATGTCTTCAATCGTGAAACCGGGGAATCCCTTTTTCCAATTGAGGAAAGGCCGGTGGATACGGATACCGAATTGGTCGGCGAAAAGCTTTGGCCTACCCAACCATTCCCGCTGAAGCCCGAGCCGTTTGTCCGCCAGTCGTTTACCGAAAAAGACATCAACCCCCATTTATCCGAAGAGGAGTATGAAGATGTACGCCAGCGACTTGCGTCTTACAAAACCGGAAAAATGTTTATGCCCCAATCCAAGCAGGGTACCGTTATTTTTCCGGGGTTCGACGGTGGAGCGGAATGGGGCGGCCCGGCATTCGACCCCACCACGGGTTTGCTCTATGTCAATGCGAACGAGATGGCCTGGATACTGGAAATGTGGGAGGCTGAAGAAGAGGAAGAGCACGCTATTACGTATAAAGAGGCCGGACAGGCCCTTTATCAGCAAAACTGCATGTCGTGCCACGGGGGAGACCGCAAAGGCAGCGGCAACTATCCAACGCTTATCGGTATCGATGCGCGCTATGATGCCAAGGAATTCACCGAGTTCATCGAGGCGGGCCGAGGCATGATGCCGGCCTTCCGGCATCTCGGCGCTGAGGAGAAGGAGGCCATTGCTGCGTACGTGCTGAACCTGCAAGACGACCTCAAAAAGCCTTTTCAACGAAAAGAAGCTTCGCCCATCGAGGAGTTCCGCAAGCTTCCCTACAACATCTCGGGGTATAATAAGTTTCTAAGTAAATCCGGCAACCCGGCCATTGCACCACCTTGGGGTACGCTGAACGCCATCAACTTGCATACCGGCGAACTGGTGTGGAAAACCGTACTTGGCGAAGAAGCGTGGCTCAAATCACAGGGCGTGGAGGAAACAGGTACAGAAAACTATGGCGGTCCCGCCGTGACGAAAGGAGGGCTCTTGTTTATCGGTGCCACCAAAGACGGAAAGTTCAGGGTATTCAATAAGCGTACGGGCGAGTTGCTCTGGGAAACCACCCTGCCAAATGCAGCATTCGCTACACCTGCTGTATACGAAGTAGGAGGAAAACAATTTGTGGTAATCGCCTGCGGTGGTGGCAAACTGGGTACGAAATCAGGCGACGCATACGTGGCGTTTGCATTGCCAGATAACGTTAGGAATTAATAGCATGGGATTACATCAAAGGCAGCCCCGCCGGTCGTTTATTCGCTCAGCAGCAGTGCTGTCCGGAGCGATGCTGGCGCAACCCGTGTTTTCAATGGCGGCTTTAGGTCGGCAAACCGTATTGAGTGGGCATCTTTGGGTATATGCAAGCCGGTTCCCGCCCGATTGGGATTGTACACCGATACTCGACGAAGTGTTCCGCGAACTGAGCGGTTCCGGACTGCAGGGGGTAGAGCTCATGGAGTCCATCCTCAGGCGGGAGGATGCAGTTCCCCGGCTTCAAGCGTTGGCAAGCCGATATACACTACCCGTTACGGGTACGTCCTACTATGGCGACATGTGGGATGCGTCGCAGCGGCAGCACATACTGGAAGATGTGGAAATCGTCGTAGGGCGCCTTGCCCAATTGAACGCCACGCATATCGGGCTGACAGTGGGTGATGCCGGCCGGCGTAAGACGGACCAGGAGCTTGAAACCCAGGCGGAGGTACTGGTTGACGTGCTGGGTATCTGTGCGCGTTATGGGATAAAGCCCAACATGCATAACCATACCGTGGAACTCATGGATGACGGCCGCGACCTGAAGGAAATGATTCGCCGGGTACCCGAACTCAAACTCGGGCCCGATATCAACTGGCTGATCCGGGCGGGCGTAGACCCAGTGGCTTTCATCCACACGTATGGGCAGAAAATTGCCTACCTGCACCTGCGCGACCAGGACAGCGCCGGGCTATGGACCGAAGCAGTGGGCGACGGGGTGACCGATTTCCGGGCCATCGCCAATGCTCTGAACGAAGTGGGATTTACCGGAGATGCGGCTATAGAGCTCGCGTTTGAGAGTACACCTACTGCGCCGGTGAAGAACAGCTGGGCGCGGAGCCGGCGGTATGTGAAGGAAATTTTTAATTGGTAGGAGGAGTTGAATATGAATGTAGGTGCAAAAGAAAACGTGTACGATGCCATTGTGATCGGATCGGGCATATCGGGTGGTTGGGCTGCCAAGGAATTGTGCGAGAAAGGGCTGAAGACGTTGGTGTTGGAGCGCGGCCGGAATGTCGAACATGTCAAAGATTACCCTACTGCTTATCAGGATCCGTGGGAACTTCCCCACCGCGGCAACGTGCCGCGGAAAGTTCAGGAGGAAAATCCGATAGCCAGCAGTTGCTATGCCTTCAACGAATCCACCGAACATTTCTTTGTGAAGGACAAGGAACAGCCCTATACGCAGGTCAAGCCGTTTGACTGGATACGGGGGTACCAGGTAGGTGGCAAGTCGTTGATATGGGGGCGGTGGACACAGCGGTGGAGCGATCTGGACTTTGAAGCCAACGCCCGGGATGGTATCGGTGTGGATTGGCCCATACGCTATAAAGACATTGCACCCTGGTATTCCTACGTCGAACGGTTTGTGGGAATCAGCGGCAACCGGGATGGTATTCCTCACCTGCCCGATGGCGAGTTTCAGCCACCGATGGAAATGAATGTGGTGGAGAAACATTTAAAAAAGCGCGTGGAAGAAACCTACCGCAACCGACACGTCATCATCTCGCGGACGGCCAATCTGACCAAAGGCCTGCATGGCCGGGGGCCGTGCCAGTACCGCGACTTGTGTGCACGCGGATGTCCATTTGCCGGCTACTTCAGCAGTAACTCGGCCACGCTTCCGGCTGCCGCAGCTACCGGAAACCTGACGCTGCGACCCTTCGCCGTGGTCCATTCCTTGATCTATGACGAACAACAGCAGCGCGCTACCGGCGTGCGCGTTATTGATGCCGAAACCAACGAAACATTTGAGTATTACGCCAAGGTCATCTTTATAAACGCCGGTACGCTCAATACGACCTTGCTGCTGATGAATTCCACCTCGTCGCGGTTTCCCAACGGCTTTGGCAACGATAGTGGTGTGCTGGGCCATTACCTGATGGACCACAATTACCGCGGGCATGTAGAAGGGCAGTTCCACGGGTTTCAGGACCGTTACTACTACGGCAGGAGGCCTACCGGGATTTATATACCCCGATTCCGTAACGTGGGTAACGATGTGCAGCAACGCTATCTGCGTGGGTTTGCGTTCGCTGCCGGCGTAACGCGCAGAAGCGGCAATGTACAGGAAGATGCCATCGGTGCGGCATACAAAGAGGCGCTGACCGAGCCGGGCGTTTGGGACATCTGGATGAACGGGATGGGGGAGTGCTTGCCAGAATATGATAACCACGTGACGATGAGCGCGACGAAAAAAGACAAGTGGGGCATACCGGAACTCGAAATTGATTGCGAATACAAGACCAACGAGTTGGCCATGCTGGATGACATCCTGGATACGGGGCGCGAAATGCTCGAAACCGCGGGGTTTTCCGATGTCTATGCCTACGATTCGCACCAGCACCCCGGGCAGGGCATCCATGAGATGGGGACCGCCCGGATGGGGCGCGACCCGAAAACTTCGTTATTAAACGGCAACAACCAGGTGTGGGCTTCGCCAAATGTATTTGTTACCGATGGCGCTTGCATGACGTCAAGCGCTTGCCAGAATCCTTCGCTGACCTATATGGCACTGACCGCCCGCGCGGTGGACTTTGCAACGGCGGAGCTGAAAAAAGGAACGATTTAAACCATTTAATCAAACGATATAACGCATGAAAAATCCAAGCACTTCTCCTGTTGGTTTACTGCTGCTCCTGGTGGCAAGCCTGGGCTGGCTGTTTGCCGGTTGCGGCGAGCCATCCGCTAGCGCGGATGCGCCGCTGGTGGTGTTCGTTACCGGCGACCATGAATACAGCAGCGAATTGACGATGCCACTGATTGCTGCTGAACTGGAAAAAAATTATGGTGTGCGCACCGCCGTGCTAACGGCTTATCCGGACCAAAATGCCGAAACCGATATACCGGGTCTTGAGCAGCTGAAGGATGCCGATCTCGCGGTCTTTTACCTGCGTTGGCGTCGCCTGCCGGCCGATCAGCTGAAGCACATCGAAGACTACCTGACTTCCAAACGCCCGGTCATCGGCTTTCGCACATCAACCCACGCCTTCAACTATCCGGCAGGCCATCCACTCGAAGCATGGAATGCGTTCGGCGAACGTGTTTTTAATGCGCCCCCGGGGTGGGAAGGCCCGGCCAACCACGTGCACTACGGGCACAGTTCGAGCACGGACGTGCGGGTGATGCCCGAGGCCCGCGATAACCCGCTACTGATAGGAGTGGATGCTGCTTTTCACGTGCGGTCGTGGCTTTACAACGTATTGCCCGATTACCCCCTGGCAGGTTCGCAGTGGCTGTTAATGGGGCAGGCCGTTGACCCGGAAGACGAGGCCGTGGATAACCCCGTGGCGTGGACGGGTGTCAATTCGTATGGCGGTAAGTTTTTTATGACAACGATTGGCCATCCGGAAGACTTTGATGTTCCTGCGGTTCAACGGCTGGTTATCAATGCCGTGCATTGGGGGTTAGACAGGCCCGTGCCCGAAACGTGGCCCGGCCCGTTTGCAATGCATGTACCCTATAACTGGCAGGATTAGGCCCGGCTCATAGTGGGCCGCAAAGCAATGAACGCATTACCATTTACTTATCACCCGATATGCGAAAGAAAATACTTGTTTACATCATACTCCTATTGGTAGCTGTTGCTCCCCGTATTGGTTTTTGCAATGCGATCACCATTCATAAAGAAAATGCCGTGGTCTGGTTGCCCAAGCAAGACATCCGTGGCTATGCGGAAGGGTTCGAGGGGGCAGACCTCACCGTACATCACAACGATTCATCATTTACCATAACGGCGCTACCCGATGGCTCGTTTTCATTCCTCGTGGAAGTCGTCGGACGGAGCGTCATCTCTGTGTCGGCTCACCGGGATGGACAGACCTATCGTACGGATGAACTCGTGCTCACGCTTGGGTATGCACCTTTTCCGTTGGTTCGTCCGATAGCCCGGGTAACGGGCGATACGGTAACCCTGCGTGCGGAGGTCACTGAAATGTTCCCCACGCCGGTTGCTTACCGTTGGGAGGCCGCATCCGGCAATCCCGCCACGTGTGCCCTCTACAACGTACACCACGGCGAGGCGAAGGTGCGTATACCGGATCAGGTTGGCGATTATTACTTCAACCTGTGGGCAATAAGCGGTAACGATTCGTTGCGTTTCCAGACCTATGTCAAGCGGAGTGCCGCCGGCATCGCCGCATTTGAATTAGTTAAGCACGCGCCTTCATGGCTGGAACAGGCCATTGTCTATCAGCTTACCCCTTCGGCTTTTACCGAAAGGGGAAGCCTGGCTGATGCTACGGCAAAGCTCGACGAAATCGCCCGCCTGGGCGTCAATACCATTTTGCTTCAACCGGTGTTCTCCACCCACGATGGCGGCCAGGGGTACGACATCATTGACTATTTTTCCGTGCGTGAGGATATCGGCGGTGCGAGCCAACTGCACCAGTTCATTGCGCAGGCCAAGAAAAGAGAAATGAAGATTGTCCTGGATTTTGTGCCGAACCATACCTCCGTGAACCATCCGTATGCACAGGATGCGATTACCCACGGTAAACGTTCGCATTATTACAACTTTTACCAGCGGGAGATGGATAATGTACCCTATGGGTCGCACTACCACCGCGATTCAAACGGGTTTATCTATTATTTCTGGGAGGGTATGGTCAACCTCAACTACCACAACCCGGAGGTACAACGGTGGATGATTGCCGCATGCACCCATTGGGTGCGCACGTTTGATGTCGATGGTTACCGTTTCGACGCCGTTTGGGGCTTAGCCGCGCGCAGTCCCGATTTTCCGGAGCGCCTGGTCGCTGCGTTGAAGAGCGTGAACCCTGATCTGTTGTGTCTTGCCGAAGACAAAGCATCGGTAAAAGAACCGTTCGAAATGGGGTATGATGCCGCATACGACTGGACCACCGATACCAGCTGGGTATCCCAGTGGTCGTGGGAAACAAATCATCACGCGCGCCGCAGCCAGACGGTGTTCAACTACCCCACGGAAAGCCTGAGGACAACGCTGTTGAGGAATGCATTGTTTGATCAGAAAATGTATGGGCCAACGGTCCGGTTTCTTGAGAACAATGATTTGCCACCATTTTTGTCTTCCCACAACCTCGAACAGACGAAAATGGCCGCAGCGTTGCTGTTTTCATTGCCGGGGATTCCGATGATTTACAACGGACAGGAAATTGGAAATCTTAAACATCCGTATGATGATAAGCCGATTTTCCGTTCGGAATACACCATCAGCCAGTTGGACAGCGTGGGCTTGCTCCCATTTTATGCCAAGCTCGCCAAGTTGAGGACCGCCCATGCCGTGCTGCGAAGCGAAAACATGAGGGAATGGACCCCATCGCAGGTAACAGGGCCATTGTGCATATACCGGTGGACAGCGACACAACATGCGTTTACGATCATTAACCCGCAGGAAGGTGCTTCCACCTTTCAGTTTGAAATCGATGCGTTAACGGCCATTGCAGGCAACACCGGCAACGTAACCCTGGTCGATCTCATCACGGACGAACGGTTCACGCCGATAGTGGATGGCGACAACCGGTTGTTGACCATACCGATGCCGGGTTATGCTACCAGGCTATTATATCTTGCTGAATAAGCCCCATGAGAAACCGCACGTAAGCCTTCTCGGCAAACAATGGTGTTGCGCCCATGGCGGCTTATTTGCCTACAAGTTTTTCTTCCAAAACCGCTCCATCACCTCCCGAAGGTGGAGCGACGTGTTTTCGCGCTCAAAAATGCCGTGTCCACGCATGGGGTACACCATCATATCAAACAGCTTGTTATGCTTAATCAGCTCGTTGACCAGCATTTCGAAGCTTTGGTAGTGCACATTATCGTCGCCTGTACCGTGGATCACCATCAGGCTGCCTTCCAGGTTGGCCGCATGCGTAATGGGCGACCCATCGCGGTAACCCTGTTCGTTCTCGCTGAGCAGTCCCATGTATCGTTCCTGGTAAGTAGCATCATATAATCGCTGGTCCGAGACAAAAGCCACCGCAATTCCTGCTTTATACAGATCCGGGTACCTGAACAGGCAATTCATGGTCATTTGGCCACCGCCGCTCCATCCCCATATCCCCACACGGTCGCGATCGAGAAACGGATACATATCCAGTATTTTACGTGCTGCGGCATGCTGGTCCTGAGCGGCCAGAATACCGATCTGCCCGTAGATAGATTTGCGCCACGCCCTGCCCCGGGGTGTTTTCGTACCCCGGTTATCCACGCTCATCACCACATAGCCCTGCTGGGCCAGGTATTGGTGCCACAGGTCGCCGCCGCCCCAATTATCCTGCACGGTGGCACTGGCGGGCTCGCCATAAACATAAAAAAGCAGTGGGTATTTCTTTGTAGGGTCAAAATCACGCGGTTTTATCATCCACGCATCCAGCACGGCATCGCCGATATCCACTTTTATGAATTCCTTTGGCGGCAGCCCGAGGGCGGCATACCGCGTTTTCAGGTCACTATTGTCTTCCAATACACTCATGGTGCGGTGGTCTGGCAACCGCACCACCGATATCACGGGCGGCGTGGTGGCATCTTCATAGGTGTGTATGGCCCATTTGGCGTTGCCCGATAGCTGGTAGTCGTGCTGCCCGCGGCTACCCGCCGGCGATATCTGTTCGGGGCTGCCCGTTCCATCCAGCCGGCTCCGGTAAAGGAACCGTTGCGTATAGTTCTGGGGCGAAGCGATGTAATAGACGTACCCACCGCGCTCGTCGATGTAGTTGATGCGCACCACATCAAAATCACCATGGGTTATTTTTGCCATTTGCTGCCCGTCGCGCGATACTTTATACAGGTGTAGCCAACCGTCGCGTTCGCTTGTCCAGGTAAAATACCGGGCGTTGTCCAACCATCGGATGTTGTCGTGCAGGTCCAGGAAGGCACTGTCGGTATCCGTCATGATGTTCACCGCTTCCATGGTCTCCACGTTACCCACCCATACGTGGTTCTCGTTCTGCTTACGGTTGAGCTGCTGTATCAGCACCTCTTTGGCACCGGGAATAAAATCCATACGCGCCAGGTAATTATTGCGCGGGTCGCCGGGAATATCAAACCACCGGGTGGTCCCCCCGTCGGCCGGCACGGCGCCGACCTTTACCGCCGATAGCGTTGTTCCTACCTTGGGGTAAGGCAAGGGGATGGGTTGCGAGTAGATGGAGTCGATGTTGTTCATCAGGTAAAATGTTCCCGTCCCTCGGGTATCCGTCTGCCAATAGGCGATAAATCGTCCATCCGGGCTCCAGCGGAAGCCATCGCGGCAGCTTAATTCTTCTTCATACACCCAATCAAAGGTGCCGTTGATGGTGTGGTCATTGCCATCGTTTGTGAGCTGCGTAATGGCACCATTCGCCAGATGCTCCACATAAATATTGTTCTTACTCACATAAGCCACGCGGCGGCCATCGGGGGCAAACTTGGCAAACATCAGCGTCGCCTCTTCCAGGCCCTTGCCCAATTGCCTGAGTTTCCCGCTGGGCAGGTCAAGTACCCAGTAGTCGCCGCGGGTATGGTAGCGCCACACGCGTCGGGTATTGGTAAATAGCAGCAGTTTCTGGTCGTCTGCCGACCATTCGTATCCTGCAATCTCCAGGGGCGGTGCCCCGGGAGCCGGTTTGAGGCGATCGGCCGAAACGAGGACCGTTCGCTTCCCGCTTTCGGCGTCATAACGCACGATGTCTTTCCCGCCGCCCTGCCCAGGGTTCGGCTCCAGGGTAGAATACCCTTCGTTATCTTTCATCCACCGGAAGGGCCCCACGGTCTTTTGCGCAAAGGTGTTGCGCTGAAAGATATCTTCCAGCGTCAGCTGGCCCGATTGCGCGGATAGCGAACCCGGCCAACCTCCCAGGCAGAGCAGGAGGCACAGCAAAGAAACGAAAGAGGCCCGTTTGTTGGGCATGTGTTTGGTCGAAATCATTCTAACTATCACTTACAGTATACAATTGTTTTAAAATCAACAGCTTTTAAAGAAAACCGCCGGGGCGGCTTGCTGTCCTTCCAGCTTCTGTTCCAGTTCCTTCGCCGCCTTCGTGATGGATAGTCCGCCGAGGTTGGTGCACCGCAGGGTATGGGGCATACTCTGGCCTACCTGGTCCATCGCTTCAATCACCTGGTCCAGCGGTATCAGGTGATCGTAGTCGGCCAACGCCATGTTTGCACATGAAAACGCATTGCTCGCCGCCAGCACATTCTTGCCCAGGCAAGGGGCTTCCACCCGGTTTGCAATTGGGTCGCAGACCATCCCGAGTGAGTTTTGCAGCGCCAGCGAGGCGGCCGAGAGCGATTGCTGCAGGTTACCGCCGCCGAGGTAGACCATACCGGCGGCGGCCATGCTGGCGCCAGAGCCGCACTCGGCCTGGCAGCCGCCCACTTCCGCGGCGAAGGTGGCGTGTGCCGCGATGAATACACCGATGATGCCGGCGCAGAGCATCGCCTTCACGGCGGCGTCGTCCGGCAGTGTCAACTGGTCGACCAATCCGAGTACCGCACCAGGCAGTGCCCCGCAGGAGCCTGCCGTGGGGGCAGCCACGATAACGCCCATGGAACTTTTCACCTCCATCATGGCCGATACATACATGACGATCCGGTTGATGGTATCGCCTTCAATCAGTTTGCGATCGGCCAATTGCTTTCTAAAATTCAGCGACTGGGCGCCCAGCAACCGGTCTGCATATGTAGTTCCGGCCAATCCTTGCTGGATGGCGTTTTTCATGATGCCCACGATTTCCCGCATCTTATCCAGTACCTCTGCTTGGGTGAGGCCGCCCCGCGCCGCCTCGTAAGCGACGGCCAATTCCCACAAGGGCAGGTTGCGCGTTTCATTGTAAGCGAGCATCTCTTCGCAGGTGATAAACGGTACCGTCATATTTTTTCGCGACAGCACGGGCAGTACGGGGTCAATCACTTTCACCGCCGTTACGCCCGGCATGGCGGCCCACCGCTCCCGCAAGCCGCCCGGCGGCTGCTGGCTTTTAAGCTGCACGAAACGGCGGTGAATAATCACGTCCTCCGCCATAAATCCGTCCGCCATGCCTGCCGCCGGCGCCGCCGCATCTGCGGCCACGGCCTTTGCCGCATTGGGCGTATCTACAAACACCAGGGTTTCGTAATAGTCGCCGCCCATGGTTACCGCAGTGCCGTCAATATCGGTTACTTCAATCATCCCACCGCCGGTAGAAATGGCCGTCAACACATGGTGATCGCCGCCTGTGGTCATGCGTATCCGATACGTGTTGGGGTGTTCCGCCCCGTAGTCGAGGATGGCAATCCGCACGTCGATGCCCGCCGGGGCAAGGTAGTGCTCCGACTCGGGCAGCCGCTCGTCATACGCCTCCCATCCCAGGAAGCCGCCGAAGAGCCCCATATCGGTGCCCTGGCTTTTATGGGTGGTAGCCAGCGACCCCCGCACATCAAATTCCACCTCAATCTGGTCAAGCCGGTCGTCCATCAATGCCCGACAGATGCGGCCGATGCGCAGCGCCGCAGCACAATGCGAGCTGGATGCCCCACGCATCACCGGCCCGATAACGTCGTTAAAAATACTTGGTATCATGTTTATCTCCTTTCCACTTATTTTGCGGTCATTTGGTTAACGGCTTACGATGCGATAGCTGGTGCCGCTGGTGGTATCAAATACCAGCGTCCCGTCGTTGTTTTTCCGTGTTTCCACGCGTTTTCCGTCCGCCTGCTCCACCACGACCTCCGCCGCAAATGGTTTGAAGCAAAACGCAGCGCCCTGTTTCGAAACCACCGCTGCGGCTCCTACTTTCCCTGCCTTCCAATCGAAATCCAGCTCAAAGGCCCCGCGCACGCATACGCCTTTGAAAGACCCTTCGCGCCATTCATCCGGGCAAGCCGGGAGGAATTCCACAAAGCCATCGTTCGATTGCACCAGCATTTCCGTTACTGCGGCGGTTACGCCCAGGGTAGCATCCACCTGCATGGGCGTGCCACACCTACCAAACAACTGCGGCCAGGTCTGTTCCGTCATATAGCGCCGCAATACCTGATTGGCACGATTGCCATCGTGCAGCCGTGCCCACAGTGCGGTTTTCCACGCCCGCGACCATCCGGTGGCACCATCGCCCCGTTTTTCCAGCACCACTTTGCAGGCATCGAGAAATTCGGGTGTTTTCTTCACCGAGATCACGTCGCCGGGGTAAAGCCCATACATATGGGAGGCATGCCGGTGCTCAGGCTCCAGCTGGCCCCAGTCGTCGGCCCATTCCTGCAGCGATCCGTCCGCCCCGATCTGGGGCGGCACCAACCGGGCTTTCGCCGCGGCCACCTTTTCGGCCAGGTCCGCGTCTTCGCCCAATGCTTCGGCCATTTCGAGGTAATAGGCAAACAGGTCATCCAGGATTTGCATGTCTATCGTCGAGCCCGCGCAAATGCTCGTTCCCGGTCGGAAATCGGAGGTAAACTCATCAAAGTAAGGGCCGTTGGTTCCGTTGTCCGGAAAATTCTCTGGCGATGTGGATGGATTGGTTACCAGCCACTTGCCATTGGGGTGGGGCACCAGGAAGTCGAGGAAGAACGTCACCGACCCTTTAAACAGGGGGTACAATTTTGCGCGCAATTGCTCATCGCCACTCACCAGGTAGTTGCGGTACAGTTCGTTGCACAGCCAGGCGCCGCCCGTGGTAAAGGTTCCCCAGGTGGGGCCATCCATCGGCGCCGCTACCCGCCACAGGTCGGTATTCTGGTGGAATACCCATCCATCGGCACCGTAGTGTTCACGGGCCACGTCCGTGCCCTGGTCTACCAGGTCGTTCACCAGGTCATACAGCGGTTCGACCATTTCGGGCAGGTTGGCCATGGAGGCCGCCCAGTAATTCATTTCGGTATTGATGTTGGTGGTATACTTCGAATCCCACGCCGGATTCATATCGCCGTTCCAGATCCCCTGCAGGTTGGCCGGCTGTGTGCCCGGCCGCGATGAGGTAATCAGCACATACCGCCCAAACTGGTAGGCCAGGGCGGCCACCAGGGGGTCAGACTCTGCCAGGTTGCGTTTCAACCGTTCGTCGGTCGGCAGGTACGAATTTTCGGTCGCCGGCAGTTGGATGTCCACCCGCCCGAAGAACGCTTCATGGTCTGCTTTATGTGCATCCCTGATCGTTGCAAACGATTTGCCATCAATCCCGGCAAGATAATCGGCCACCCGTGCCGCTTGGTCTGCACTGACATCACGGTAGTTAACGAAATTCGTTGCGGCGGCCAGATATAGGGTAACCGCATCCGCTCCGCTCACGTGCAGATCCACACCATCCACCCACATCCGCCCGCCTTCGGGCACCGCCCGGAGACGCGATTCATATCGGATCTGGCCGGTGATGCCGAGGTAGTCGGCAGACTTCCCCCGCACCACCAAGCCGTCCTGGCCAACCCCATCCATCTGGAAGTAATCTGTGGCATAGTTGGAATGCGCCTTATTGCGCTGCCCGCGCAGGTTTGCCTTAAACGAAACCTTCCCGGGCTTATCTGCCGTAATCCTTACGGCGATCACCTCGTCGGGGGCCGACGAAAACACTTCCCTGCGATACGTCACATCACCCATGCGGTAGGTTACCGTGGCGATTCCCGTACGCAGGTCGAGCCATCTTTTGTAATCAGTCACCGTACCATTTCCAACATCTTCGGCAAACAGGTGCAGATCGCCCAGCACCTGATACTTTTGCTGCTCGATGGGATAGCCCATCAACCGCCTGCCAAACAAGTTGTGCGCCTTCAGCAACTCCCCATCGAAAACAAGTTGCTGGATTTCCGGCAACACTTCATGTCCACCCTTAACCACCTGAGAATAGGGGCCGCCGCTCCAGTAGGTATCTTCGTTAAGCAAGATTTGTTCGCTCAGGGCGTCGCCATAGACCATCGCCCCCAGGCGTCCATTGCCTACCGGCAGCCCTTCCTCCCAGCGGGCTCCGGGCGTATTATACCACATCAGCGTAGCGGGATCATACTTCCGCTCCGTTATCCGATCGGCCGAAATTTCCTGCGCCAAAGCCGCGCCACATGCCCCCAGTATGCCGAGCATGCATCCCATTTTCGCGCCTATTCTTCTTAAACCAATCATATTCATTTCGTTAAGTCATTCGTTTGTTAATTAATGCACACCCGATCGTGTATCCCACCACATTTGGCGCCCCCAGAACCGGTCGCCGTTTTCGAGCCCTTCGAGGTAGGGTTCGATATGCTCGCCATTGAGCGACACTTCTTCCGTAGGGTAGGGGTAGCGGAATGGCGGTCGGGTATGTGATTTGTTGTATTCAAACGGGATGGCCTCCATCAGTGGCACATCCGTGCGCCGCGATTCAGACCAGGCCTCGTGGCTCTGTTTAAACAGCGCAATCCACTTTTGCAGGTAAATGCGTCTTAGGTTTTCCGCATCGTCGACTGTCCAGGCCACCTGCGGCCGGGCCAGGTAGGTTGCCGCATCGCCGATGCCGTTCTCTTCGAGCGAGGCGGCAACCCCTTCGCGGTATGCGTCCGCGGCGTCGCCCGTGGCCAGTCCCCTGGCAAACGCCTCGGCCTTCAGGAAGCAAACCTCGGCATACCGCAGCCACGGCGAAATGCCGGCCGCCCGATACCCATAGCGGGTGCCAATCCGGGAGCTGTTATTCAATGAAAATTCGCTCGAAGGCCTACCTGTTTTCAAGCCTGCATACGCAGCCGGCTCCGAATCGGGTACCGGTTGGGCATACTCCGGCAACCGGGGGTCGCCGTAGGCCTTCAGCGTATCGATGATGGTTGCGTTCATGGCATACCACGGACCGGTGCCCGTGAGGTAAGTAAACCAAGGCTCATTGTAGGGCGATGACCCCGGCCAGGTTAACCGCACCTCTTCGCCCGGCGCAAGTACCGGGTTATCGGCCGGATTATTCAGCACCGCCGCTATCGTTTCGGTGGCCAATGCCGGGTCCACGTTGGATACCCGCATGGCCACGCGTAACCGTAGCGTATTGCAAAACCGCTGCCATTTGCCTACATCGCCCTGCAGCAGGATGTCCCCTTCGCCAAGCCGGTCTATGGATCCCTGGTTAAAGAGGCCTGCCGCCTGCGCCAGCTCCGCCAGCAACGCCCTGTAAATGGTCTCCTGGCTGTCGTAGGCAGGCCGCGTTACGCCCTCTTCGCCCTTCAGGGCCTCGGTATACGGCACATCGCCCCACATATCGGTAATGTACTGCGCTGTAAATGCTTTCACGGTCATCATCACCGCCTGCATGTTGGTGTTGCCTTCGGCTGCCGATTGGTTAATCACCTTCTGGCAGTCACTCAGCACATAATACAGTGCACTCCACTGGCCGGTCACGATTTCATCGCGGTATTCATACGTGGCACCAAACGTGCTTGGGGCGGTATGGCCGGCAAAAAAGCCAATGTAACTGATGCCCAGCCGCTCGCCAAACAATGTTCCGGTGATTGACTGTATGGAGCGCGCCAGAATATTGGTGGCCGGCGCATCTGTGGGGTTATTGGGGTCAACATTCAGCGCATCAAATTTCGATGTGCAAGCGGATGCCGCCACCATGCAGATCACTGCAATACTTTTTCGAAATGCTATGACGTGTTTCATTCGTAAGTGATTTATCGATTTCAATTTTTTAGTTCGGGCACACCACCGGTCAGAAGCCGAGTTGTACTTTCAGTCCGACACTGCGGGTTGGCGGTATTTGGTACACCTCTACGCCCAGCCCGTTATTCCCAACGCCCATTCCCGTTTCGGGGTCTATGTGCGCAATATTCGATTTATGCGTATAGAGCAGGGCCAGGTTTCTGCCCACCAGCGAAAACGTTGCCTTCTTGAGGTACTTGTTTGCTTTCAGCTGCCACGTGTAGCCCAGCACCACTTCCCGCAGTTTAATGTACGAACCGTCTATAATGGAATTTTCATGCAGGTCCCACACGTATCCGCCCCTGAAATAATCCTCGGCACTGATCCGGATGTCGTTTACCGATCCGTCTTCCTTCACCCCGGCTACGATCATCCCATTTTCGCGCACGCCATTGGCCGTGGTCGCCGGCAGCGTACCGTTGGCCAGGTTGTGCCACGTGGTGTACGAGAAAAAGTCGCCGCCCCAGCGCATATCCACGAGGAAGCTCAATAGCAGGTTTTTATAGTGGAGTGTATTGCTCACGCCGCCTGTCCAGCGGGGCAAAATGTTGCCCAGCACCTGGTTGCTTACCACATTGGGCACGCCCTGTGCATTCACCACAATGCGTCCGTCGCCATCGCGTTGGTAAGCCCCGCCGATAATCTGGCCGAAGGGTTTCCCGGGCATGGCCTGGATGATCACGTTGTTTGCCGGACCGAGGTCCAGCGACTCGATGCCGGGATACAGTTCCACCACCTTATTGCGGTTGGCGGCCCAGTTTACGTTCACATCCCACCGGAGGCCCCCGTTTTTGTCGACCGGACGGCCACCAAGCTGGATTTCGACACCCTGGTTCTGGATGTTGCCCGCGTTTATCAGCGACGAGCCGAAGCCGGTCGTGCGCGATACATCAACAGACATGATTTGGTTTTTGGTGGCCATGTGGTAATAGGTCGCATCGAGCCAGAGGCGGTCGTTCCAGAAACGCAGCTCCGTACCCACCTCAAACGAACTGGTAATTTCGGGTTTCAGATTCAGCGGCGGTATCTGCCGCGTATAGCTGTAGAACGTTACCCCGTTCCACGTGCTTGAACTCGGCGCATACGTGGCCACGGTGCGGTAGGGGTCTGTATCGTTGCCCACCTGTGCCCAGCCCGCACGCACTTTTCCGTAGCTGAGTACGCTGCTGCCCAGATCCAGTCCGTCGGTAAACACGTAGCCCAGGGTTGCCGATGGGTAGAAAAACGAGCGGTTGTTCGCCGGTAAGGTCGAGCTCCAGTCGTTGCGGCCCGTCAGGCTCAGAAAAAGGTAGTTGTTGTACGATAAATTGGCAGACGCGTAAACGCTCTGTGTCTCCTTTTCGCTAAAGTAGGTAGATGAGCTGACATTTCCTTTCACGTTGCTAATCGTATAGAGGTCGGGTACGGTCAGTTCGCCTGCGTTTACCCACATGGAGCGGTACTTGTTGTTGCGTATGTTCGCCCCTATCAAGCCATCGATAGCAAATGCCGATGACAATTCTTTTTTTGCCAGCAGCAGTACGTCAGCGTTGGTTTCGCTGGAGGTAATCATCGTTTGGCCGAAGCTGCCGCCCACGCGACTCCGGGTAGAGCGCGAGTTGGTCACATCCTGGCGGAACTCGTCGTAGTAATCGGTGCCCACCACGCCTTTGAGGGAAAGCCAGTCGTTTATATCAAATGTGGCATTCACATTACCGAAAACGCGCCCCTTATTCATCGCATTGGTGTTTTTATAGCTGGCCAGGTAGGGGTTGTCTACCCCCTGCTGCCAGTTGTAGGGGTTCCCCAATGCGTCATTTTCGGCCCAGTGCTGCTTCAGCAGGTTCATATCCACCTGCCTTCCAAACCAGCCGCCCACAGACATAAAGGGGTTTTCAGATGAGCCATATTGCCCCCGCGCGAGGTTGTCGCTGTAGCGCTTCAGGTAGGTCACATTCACCTCGGCCCTGAACCGTTTGCTGGGCATTAGTGTACCGCTGAAATTGACCGTATTCTGGTATAATTCGGTATTGGGAAGCGACCCTGTTACGTTGAGGTTGGATAGCGACAACCTTCCGAATGCATGTTCACCCGCGCTGGAGAGCGAAATGTTATTATCGGAGGTGATGCCGGTATCGAAAAAACTTTTCACATTATCGGGGTGGGCGATCCAAGGTTGGTCATCGCCAAAAAACTGGTCAATGTGGAGGCCTGCATCCAGCCGGGGGCCCCAGCTTTCGTCGATCATGTCATTCACACCGCCGCCGCGGCCATCCACGTAATTATACGAATACGTACGCGCATAGTCCTGGTAAGCCATATCCGGCTGCCGCAGTTGCCAGAGGTATTCGCTGCCGTACAGTCCCTGCCCGTACTCGTTCTGGTATTTGGGCATGATATACACATTGTCGGCCGTGAGAGACGATGACACATCGATGCCGAGCTTCGCTCCTGCACCTTTCTTGGTGGTGATGAGGATAACGCCGTTTGCCGCCCGCGAGCCATACAGCGCAGCTGCGTTTGCTCCTTTCAGTACCGATACCGATTCGATGTTGTTGGGGTCAATATCCGCTGCGCCATTGCCATAATCCACCCCTGCGGAGCGCGTTACCGAGGTCGAGTTATTCATCACCGGCACGCCATCCACCACAAACAACGGCTGGTTGTCGCCAAATGAGTTGTTTCCGCGTATCACTATCCGCGATGAAGAGCCCACAGCGCCGCCCGAATTGGTTACCTGCACCCCGGCTATCTTTCCAGATAGTGCGTTCACCAAGTTGATGTCTCGGCTTTGTGCCAGCTCTTCGCCCGCTACTTCCTGTACGGCATAGCCCACCGCTTTCTTCGAGCGGCTTATTCCCAATGCGGTAACCACCACCTCATCCAGCCCTGCGGATTCGGCCTGGAGCACAATATTGCCCATGGTTGCCGCTGCCCGCACCTGCCGGGCCACGTAGCCAACATACGTTACTTCCAGCATCGCATTGTCGGGCACCTCAGTCAGTGCAAAGTACCCGTTTACATCCGTGGTGGTCTGGCGTGTGGTGCGCTGGCCAGTTGCATTGATTACACGTATGGAAGCCCCTGCCAGCGGCTGGCCCAGCGAGTCGACCACCCGGCCGCGGACTTCGGGGAAGCCCTGTATGCGGCTTTCGGCGGCTTTTGCCCTGCGGTGGCTGTCCGTCGCGGCAGCCGGTAGGCCGCGGTCGGGTACGATGGTAATCACCCCCCGCTCCAGTGTATAGCTGACCGGCTGATTGGCAAATATCAGCTTGAGCGCATTTTCTACCGCCGCATCTTTTACACTGAGGGTAACCGGATGGGTTATTTTCAGGTATTCGGGATTGTAAATGACGGCATACCCGCTCTGCCGCTGCAGTTCATTCAGCGCGTACTCCATGGGCTGGTTTTTGAGGTGGAGACTAATGCGCTGTGCCAGTGCGTTTGCCGAAACCTGTACATTGAGTGCAACGATCATGAATATGGTTAGCTTCATTGCGATTAGGTAACTTGGTATATTGTCGATGACCCTGCTGCGCCTGCGAAAGATATTCTGCACAGCACTGTCGGCATGAATGGATAAATTCATACTTTTGTTCTGTTAGGTTAAAAAATATAATTGCGTTAGAACCGTGATTTGTGTTTTGCCTGGCATTGCAGCCGCCCCGATGTGCGTTGGGGTGGCTTCCTTTTTTTCAGGCAAACCTATTTGTTAATTTCCGTTTACCATCACCCTCCTTCCTTCAATCGTAAAATTCATTTTCGTATTAATGTGCAGTGCATGCACAATGCCCGATAGGTTGCTGTTGCGCGGCAATTTGCCACTGAGGTGAACATCCGCCGGCAGCGGCCCCTGCGGGATGAATTCGACATCGTACCAGCGTTCCAGCTGCCGGATAATGTGCGCCAGGTCAGCATGGTCAAGTACAATCAAGCCATCGCGCCAGGCAATGTGTTGGGTTACGTCTACGTCCGATTTGGTGAGCGTACCGCCGCGTACAATCCCCTGCTCATCCGGGGCAAGCAGCAAAGATTGGCCCGCTGTGTGTGCGCCGCCCCCGGCCGGTTGGGCCAGCGATAGCCGTACCGAGCCTTCCACCAGCGTGGTCTTGGTATCGGGCTCATCGGGGTAAGCCGATATGTTAAACTTGGTGCCCAGCACTTCCACCGTTTGGGATGCTGAGATGACCCGGAAGGGCCTTTTTGCATCCTTCGCCACGGCAAAATAAGCTTCGCCGACGATTTCCACTTCGCGCGCATCCTCGCCGAATCGGCTGGGGTACTTCAAGGTAGACGCTGCATTGAGCCACACTTCCGTCCCGTCAGGGAGCACGATGGAATAGGTGCCCCCTTTCGGAGTGCTCAATACCAGCTGCTGGGGTGCCTGAGCCAGCGCTCCGCCGTTGAGTAGGGCAACCGTTGAGCGGCCATCCTGGTAGGTGATGTCATCCGCTCCGACGATAATTCCCGTTTCCTGGGCACTCAAATCAATGGCTTGCCCGTTAGCCAGTGTCAAGGTGGCTTTGTTTCCGCCCGGCGCCACATCGGTGGCAAGGTCGGCGACAGCGTATGGGTTACCGCCCTTATCACCCAGCAGCAGCCAGGTGCCGGCAAACGCCAAAATAAGGCCTGCCGCCACGTACGGAAGCCACGGGCGCAGACGCAGTGTCCGCCCGGGGGTGCGCTCCGGTAAGACGGTCGATTGTATACGCTGCCATACGAGCGTTTCCTCGGCCAACGGGTCGGCCAGATCCGGTGCTGCAGATTTTTTCGCCGCTTCGCTGGCATACCAACGGTGTACCATGGCTTCTTCGGCCTTTGTACAGTGCCCATCGCGATATCGCTGTAATAATTCCGCTGCGGTTTTCTGATCCATCCGTTGTCCTTTAATACATAAACGGGCGGGCAAGCCGGAAGTAGTAGAAGAAAATAAAAAATTAATGCATCAGCAGGTACAGCAGCACTGCCCAGCCGGTGTATGCCTTCAATTTGGGCTTGATGATCTTGATGGCGTTGCTGACCTGTTTTTTTACGGTGAGGTCTGATATATTCAGGGCTTCGGCGATCTCCTTATAGCTGTGGTGCTTCATCCGCATTTCGAAGATCGTACGCATTTTGGGGGGCAGCAGCTTGATTTCGCGGTCAAGGGCTTCCATCAGCGCACGTGCATCCAGGTCTTCGGCAGTTTCATTACTGTATTGCTGTATATAGGCGGCCAGCGAGTCCAGGTACTGTGCGCGCACCTTTTTCTGGGCGATTACATCAAGTACTTTGCGGCGTACGGTGGTATACAGCAAGCCCGCCAGGTTTTCGCTTGATGTCAGCCCCGGTCCGCTATGCCATAGTGCTGCAAACGAATCCTGGAGTACGTCACGGGTTTCCTCCTCGTCTTCCAGCATCCGGTAGGCATGGCTGTACATCACCACCCAGTACCGTTGGTATATGGTTGAAAAAGCCCGGTCGTCACCTTGGCGGAGTCGGTCGAGCAGTTCCCGGTCGCCGATTGGATGGTCATCTGCCGTTGACATGCCGCCAATTTAAGGAAAAAAACACACAAATACCCCCAAAAGCGATTCACTTTTGGGGGTAGTGCATAGATTCAAAGCTGTTTTTCGGTCGTTACATGCCAGTCCGGTTAAGGTCGATGACCATGAAATTGTTGGCCTCCCGGCTGGCCAGTAAGACGAGGTCGCCATCCATGGCGATGCCGTACACCCGGCGCAGGGACGGGTCTTGGAAGTAGCCGGTCACCTTGGGGGCGTCGGGCGAAGAGAGGGCGATGATGCCCACGGAGTGATTGATGGAGTTCAGTACCAGTGCCTTGTCTTTCCATAGGGCTATCCGGCCCGGTCCCCGCATATACGTGTCGCTGATGTGCGAACGCACCCGGGGGTGCAACGGGTCGGAAATGTCAAATGACCAAAAGGTATCGGCATTGTAGGCGACCACAAAAAGATGGTCTCCGGCAATGGCCAGGGCACACGTCCCTTTCAGCAAAACGGGGTCATACGTCCGATCGGTAATGACCGGGTTGCGCTTATCCCGGATATCGACCGTGATGAGCGACGACCCCGGTCCGTAGCCAGCCAGATACAAGACATCCCCGTGGGTCATGGCGGCAAACGCGCCGTCGCCGGTATGGAAGGAGCTGATGATGGCGGGCGTTTCGGGCTGCCGGAGGTCAAGGATATACACTTTGCTTTCCGAACTGTGCGTCACGTACGCGTAGTCACCATCTATCCACAGCTTCCGGAGCCGCGTATAGTCGGACTGGTAGTGGTCCAGGAAACTTCCCGCCCCGCCCACGGTCAGCGCACCAACCTTTCTCGGCGCGTAGGGGTCGTCGATATCATATACGCTTATCCGGCAGTTGGTCATCGACAATACATAGAGGTAATGGTCTTTAATGGCCACGCTAAACGCGTCGAGAATATCCGGGTCGCGCAAGCTGTGCGCCAATACCGGAGCGGCTGCGTCACGGTAATCGATAATGGCCACGTTGTTGCCGTCCCGGCAGGGGATGTAGGCAAATTTCTGGTGGATGACGATATCCTCGGGCTCGTTGATTTCCTTCACGCTGGTGACCAGACCCACCCGGGCTTGCGTAATGGGTATGTTGAGGTGGGCGGGGATGGTATCCGCGCTGTTGTTTACCTGTTGCAGCGTGTGGTGCAGGAACGCTTTGGCAAAGGCGGACCGGAGCACGAACCCCCGGTTGGTGGCAAACAGGGTGATGACCGAGTCGGCCGTTTCTACCCGTATGCCGTGGTCGAGCCAGTCACCGTCGACCGTGGGCAGGGCGCCAAGGTTCCACCACTTCCGCCCGTAGTCCAGCGTAAGGTACACGCTTTTTGGGCCGGTATAGGTGCCGTAATATGCGGCGCCGTAGCCGATGTTTACGAAATCGTCTGCCGCCCCGGCTAAGGTAGCGGTTTGCTCCCAGGTATACCCGAGGTTAGTACTGCGGTACACGCGGCCGTCCTGGTCGGCCTGGAGCACATTGGCCATTCCCATGTATTCGGTGGCGAACAGTGCTGCATCGGTCAGCTTGTCCATCCGGTTCCAGGTGAGGCCGTCATTGGTGCTTTTGTATACCGTGCCGTCCCACCCGTTCACGAGGATGCCATTGCCCACCCGTTCGAGCCGGTAGAGTGCGTTCTTCGAAATGGCGCCGAGGTCTGTCCAGGTGTCGCCTTTATCGGTAGACCGGTAGATATGGCCACCCTCGGAATTGGTATCCGTAACCAGCAGCGTGCCGTTGGTGGTATACATAATGGCGTAGGCGGCCGCATAGTTTTCGGTGTTCTTGTTGGTGGTGAGCTGCTTCAGCAGCTTCCACGACTGGCCGCCGTCGAGGGTGCGGTACACCTCGGCATGGCCGGTGAGGAGGTAGAACTCTTCTTTGCGGCCCGTCTCGGCGATGCAGGTGATGTCATGCGGCGTGGGGTTGGCCACCAGGTACCAGCTGGCGCCCTGATCATCACTGAGGTAAAGTTTACCCTTTTGCGCCCCGCGGGTGGCCAGGGCGATGGTATGTTCGTCGAGCTGCCGGATGGCGTCGATTCGTCCGCCGGCCACCACCTCCTGCACCGACCAATCGGTAAACCGGGGTACGATTCGCTTGGTGACGGCCAGGCTGTCCATAGGCTGCCCGTACGCGAGGGCGATGGTAAAAAAGGTGGCTAAGGTGCTTGTTATGCTTTTCGTGTTCATGAGCTGTTGCTGTTTTTTCGTTGCTATTGTTGCCACCACATCTTACTGTTCATATCGTCGCCGCCAATGCGCTGCGAAGCCTCGTGGTAGTTGTTCTGGTTGAGCGATTGCTCCGATAACGGATAGGGAAGCCGCGACGGTATCCGGCCGTCGTTGACGTTGGTCGGGCCCGGTACGAGGCGGGGGTAGCCCGTTCTCCGGTAATCGCTCCACGCCTCGATGCCTGTAAAAAACAAGCTGAAGTACTTTTGAAGGTACACCTTTGGCAATCCGCCATCATAGGCCACGCTGGGATGGGTGAGATAATCCGCGCTAAACGGCGCATCCCAGTATTCGAAGGAATGTTTGATGCCATCGTGGTAGGCTTGTTGGGCATCACCCGGGTAAAAGTTACGGATAGCGGCCTCGGCTTTCAGGAAAAACACCTCCGGGGCGGTCATCCAGATAGCGGGCTCACGATCCGATTGGAAGCGTGTGCCGAGGTACGACTGGTAGTTATAGCCGCCGTTGTAGTTGGCCGATTCGGTTACCGGCAGGGCATTGGGCAAACCGACGTATACGGGATTGTCGCTGTCGGCCGAGGCGTTGGTGGGGCGGGCAAACTGGTGTAGCCGCGCGTCTCCGAACTTGGTCAACGAGTCGACCACGAATGCACTGACTGATTTGTACTTGAAATCAAAATCGCGCACATAACTCGGGGCGAGTGGGAATACATCAGGAAAGCTGCCCTGGTAGCGGTAAATGAAATTGTCGGCATTGCTTTCCATCACGGGGTACTGCGCGGGGTCGGCCAACAGTTGCCCAATCAGCGCACTCGCCTGTTGCGGTTGCTGTTCCGAGGTGCGCATGAGTAGCCGGAGGAGGAGGCTGTTACCGAATTTTTTCCACCGGAGCATATCACCCTGGTACACCAGGTCGCCCCCGAAATCCAGCGCGCCGTTTACGTCGATAGCCTGTGTATACTGCTGCAATTCCGCAATGAGCCCCGCGTAAATCGTTTCCTGGGTATCGTACTTAGGGGTGAAGATGTTGCCCGCGCTCGCTGCCCCGGCCTCGGTGTAAGGCACGTCGCCAAAGGCATCGGTGATGACCGAGAGGATGAAAACCCGGAGGATGCCCGACATGGCCCGGTAGTTGGGGTGCCCCGTGCCGTTTTCGACCATGCGGTCAATATCATTGAGGTCGCGCAGCCGGTTGTATAAATTCCACAGCTGGTTGGAATTGGCCGGCTGCAGTTTAAAACGCTGCACTTCCGTAAACGTATTGTTCATGCAGGTATACTGCATCAATTCGTTGTTGATTTCGAAGGCGCTGAGCGTAAGGGTATTCGAAACGTTGTAGAGTACCTGCGGCAATACGACACCCGGGTTGACCGTTGCCGGTACGTTGGGGTTGATGTTGTCTGTTTTCTGGCACCCTCCCATCGCGAGGAGGAGCGTTCCGCATATAACGGCTATTCTGAAGTTCATGGCAATTTGTTTAGAGTGTGAGTTTGATGTCGAATCCGAAGCTCCGCGTGGAGGGGATTTGCGCGTTTTCGATACCGGGCACAATGGTGCCGCCAGACACGAACGAAGTCTCGGGGTCGATATGCGGAGCTTTTGCAAAGAGCAGCAGGTTGCGGCCCACGAGGTTTAATTGGATGGATTTGAACGGCGTTTTTTGGATCAGCGTGCCGGGTAGCCGGTAGCCAAGGGTCAGTTCCCGCAGTTTGACGAACGAGGCATCAAACGAATTCGATTCGACGTTCGGCCGCCGGTAATAGCCGCGGTAGTACGCATAGGCCGATACCCGTTCGGTATTGGGGGAGTAACTGCCATCATCATTCAGTACCACCCCATCGCCGATGATACCTTCCTCGCGTCCGGGCAGCGTATTGGACAAGCTGCCAGCTTCGGTGCCCGTTACGTGGGTAAACGAATAGATGGTGCCGCCCAACCGGCCGTCGAACAGCAAGCCCAACGACCACGTCTTGTAGTTGAGGGTGTTTTTTATGCCGGCAATCAGGTCCGGATTGTAGTTGCCGATTTTCATCGTATTGCTGGTGAATACCGGCACACCGCCCCGGTAGACGACCTGGCCGGCTTCGTTTCGCTGGAGGCCGATGCCGTAGATGTCGCCCATCCGGCCGCCTACGCGGGCTTCCACGGTGGCCCCCTGGCCCGAGGCCATCACGTAGCTATCCACCCCATCGGCGAGTTCAACCACCTCGCTCCGGTTGGCTGCGGCGGTGAGCGTAATGTCCCAGGTCAGCTGGTTTTTGATGGGCGTTACGGTGACCAACGCCTCCCAGCCGCGGTTCTTTATTTTGCCGGCGTTCATGATTTTATCCGTATAGCCCGTGCTGATAGACAAGGGGCTGCGCAAAATCTGGTTCTTACTTTGTGATGTGTACCAGGTGAAGTCTACATGCAGCCGGTTGGCCAATAGCCGCAATTCGGTGCCCACTTCGAACGAAGAGGTGATTTCGGGCTTCAGGTTGGTGTTGGGCATCGTGGCCGGTAAGCCTACCGCACCGGGCAGGGTACTGTATTCGTAGTAGGCCGCGGTCTGGTAGGGGTCGGTATCGTTGCCCACTTGGGCAAATGAACTCCGTAGCTTCCAGAAGTTCATCCAGGTAGACCCGATACCGAGCAAATCCGAAAGGATGGCACTCGCGGAGATGGAGGGGTAAAAATAGGAGTTATTGCCCTCGGGCAGGGTGCTCGACCAGTCGTTCCGGCCGGTGACCTGCACAAATAGCTGATTTTTATAATCGAAGTCGGCAAAAGCATACAAGCTGTTTACGGTCTTTACCGTATTGGCCTCGCTTACTGCCGGCCTGCTGCTGGCGTTGCCCAGGTTATACACCCCGGGGATGGTGAGGCCATTGGCCGTTACGGTATTTTGGGCCGTGTTGATTTGGAGGTTATTGCCGCCCATGTTGGCCGACCATTGGAAATTTCCGGTTTCCTTTCCCTGGTACGTAAGGAGGAAATCGGAGTTGCGTTCGAAGTACATGAGGTCTTGCCGGCGGTATAACCCGTTTATATTGACGGCCGAACTGTAGGGCCGCTGCGAGCTCCGCGTTTCGCCGGAGTAATCAATGCCCGTACGGACCATCGCTTTCAGCTCGGGCAGGATTTGATAATCTACGGCTGCGTTGCCAAACACACGGTTGCGATTCAGGTCGTTCAGTTGCTCATGCATCGTAAAGTAAGGGTTGTCGCCCCAGGTGAAGTAATAGTCTTGCTTAACCTGTTCCTGCCCCGGTACCCAGTACTGCTTAAACCAATTGATGTCTGCATTGCGCTCAAACCAGATGAAATTGTAAGTGGGCGATGAGCCGCCGTAGCCTACAATGGGCAGGTTGTCGCTCTGGCTGTTGAGGTAGTTCATATTGGCCCGCACCGCTACCTTAGGTGAGATGTTTGCCGTGGCGTTCAGGTTAAACTGGTTGCGCTTCAACTCGGTATTGGGCATAATGCCTGTTTGCGCATAGTTGTTATAAGACGCCCTGAAGTCGCCCAGCTCGCCGGTTTTAGACACGGATACGCTATTGATCAGCGTGCGGCCCAGTTCGTAGAAATCCCGCACGTTGTTTGGATGCGCCTCCCAGGGAATGGGCACCCGGTTTCCATCGGCATCAAGCGGTGAGCCGAACTGGATGTAGCGCTGCCCGTTGAATGGTGCGCCCCAGTTGTGGCCCGAGTTGCTGGTGTTGGGGCCGTCCGGACCGTCGCCGTACGAATAGTAAGTCAGCCCGGCACCGGTGCCGCCACCGTATTCATTCTGGAAATCGGGCACCTTGAGTACCTGGTCAAAGGCGGTGTTCGAATTGACGCTCACGCCCATGGTGGTTGATTTGGACGCGCTTTTGGTGGTAATGATGATGGCGCCGTTGGCCGCCCTCGAACCATAAAGCGCGGCCGCGTTGGCTCCTTTGAGCACGCTGATGGTCTCGATGTCGTCCGGATTGATCTCCGCCCCGCCACTGCCGTAGTCGACCGAAAGGTCGCTGCTGCTGCCGGTGCCATTGTTGTTGTTGATGGGTACGCCATCAACCACCACCAGCGCGGCGTTTTTGTTGATGTTCAACGAAGACTCCCCCCGCAATACGATGCGCGACGAACTGGCCATGCCGCCGGATGCCATGGTCATGTTCATGCCGGCGACCTTTCCCTGCAAGGCCGTCAGCGCGTTTCCGCTTTTTGCGGTGTTGATGTCTTCGCCCTTGATTTCCTGGATGGACGTACCGATACGCCGCTTGGCGCTGGTTAGTCCCAGCGAGGTAACCACTACTTCCTCCAGTGCATCGGTGGTGCTTTTCAGCGTAATGTCGAGCACCCTTGGCTCATTAGCACTGACCGTGACCCCGTCGAGCGTTGCGGTTTCAAATGAGATGTAACTCACACGGATGGTGTAGGTGCCCGGCGCCACTGCGATTTCAAACCTGCCGTTGCGGCCGGTCTGCGTGGAGCGTCCGTTCTCGCTCACGGTAACGGTAGCCCCGTCGAGGGGTGCCCCGTTTTCATCGGCCACCCGGCCGGATATCCCGGCGGTCTGCGCGGCCGGCCTGGTTGCGGTTGCGCTGACCAGGGCTGCCTGTTTTTCAGGATCTATTTTGATGGTGACGATGTTGTTGGCGATGCTGTATATGTAGGGCGAGCCAGCGAAACAGCGATCCAATACCTGATTGATGGTCGCGTTTCTGACATCCAGGCTAATGGCTTTGGCATCGGTAAACAGGTCCGCGTCATAAAAGAAATCGACGTTGGCCTGGCAACGGATATCTTCCAGGATTTCCTGTATGGTCGCGTTGCTTTTTTTGACGGCCAGGGTTTGCCCGTACGTGTTGGCGCTCACGTTAAGCAGGCAGCACAGCGTCAATAGCATGGTTATTTTCATAACACGCATGATTGGATAATAATTCATATTTTTGTTTACTGTTAAAAGATAAAATGTTGGTTAAACCATGTTTACGTAAGCTTTTGACAAATCGGGCAGGAGGTGCTTCCGACACCTTCTGCTTTTTATTCGTACTTCTTAATGATAATCCTCCTTTCTTTTACTTCAAGTTTCACTTGGTCCGTAGCGGCAATCATATCGAGGATGGCCGATAGGGGTTGCTTTCTGGATACCATCCCGTTGAACCGGATTTCTCCCAACGGTTTGGGGTAGGTTACCTCCACGTCATACCAGCGGGTTACTTCCTGCAGGATTTCCGATAAGGGCTCATTGCGGAAAATAAAATCGCCGTTTTTCCAGGCGATCGTCCGTGCCACATCGGCCCGTGCTATCCGTATCCCCTCTCCAACCCGGGCTTGCATCAGCGGGGATAACGTTTGGTGTTCGCCCGTAGTGCGCGAAGTGACCTTCACTTTTCCCTCTACCAGCGTGGTCCGCTCGGCGGGATAACTGGTATAGCTATTTACGTTGAAATGCGTACCCAGCACCTCCACGGTTTGATTTTTGGTTTCTACCACAAAAGGCACGCGTTTATCACGGCCGTCGGGCCCCTGGGTATGCACTTCGGCAATTTCGAAATAGACTTCGCCCGTCATCTGCACCCGGCGTTCGTGGTTGCTGAAGGCCACGGGGTACGACAGGGAAGAGGCCGCGTTAAGCCAGGCTTTCGAACCATCGGGAAGGACAATTTGATAGCTGCCGCCCCGCGGGGTGGCCAGGGTGTTGGTGAGCCGCAGGGGGGCGTTGCCCGGCGAGGTGGCGCGGTATTCGAGCACGCCCTGCGCATCCGTCGATACGGATATTCCCCCCTGGTTGGAAATGAGCTTTTCCGGTTGTTCGTCCAGCGCGATGCGGGTGCCATCGGCCAGGGTGAGGGTCGCCTTGTTGCTGCCGGGCAGAATGATGTCGCTTGTGGCAGTGGGGTGGCGTTCGGCCAACGAATGGCGGTAGAGGAGTAGGGAGGTGGCCAGCAGGAAAACCAGCGACGCCGCAAGGGCGGCGTATCGCAGCAAGGAAGGCCGCAGCAACCGGCGGCCGGCCGTTGGCGTGGCCTGGAATCGGGGCGAACGCTTAATCGCGTCCCACATCGCATGCACTGTTTGGTCGCTGGGTTCCGTTCCGGGCAGGTCTTTTGCGATTTGTTCGTACCAGGCCCCCAGCTGCCGGATTTCCTCGTCCGTGCATTCGTTGCGGTGGTATTTGTTCAGTAATGCTACTAGTTTATTTTCCATACCGGTCCAAGGCGCCATTTGTTGCCCTGCTATGGGTATAGAAACCGAAAGGAGAGTTTTTGCTATTCCCGTATGGCAGATATCATGATTTCTTAATCTGGTTAACGGTTTGTTAATCTGCGCGGGAAGGGGGCCTTAGAAAAACAGAAAGAAGGAGGTGTTTTTAAGCGCGGCTACGAACCGCTTGCGGATGCCTTTGAGTTGGTTGTAAACTGTGTTGGGCGAGGTGGCGAGCATATCGGCTATTTCGGGTACGGTTTTGCGGCGCTCGTACCGTAGGGTGTACACCTGCCTCATGCGGGGTGGCAGCGCTGTAATGGCCGTATCAATAAGGGATTCCAATTCCTCATTGTGTGCTTGTTTAAACGCCAGCGACAAATCATCCAGGCCGGCAATGTCTTCCGATAAGTTATCCCAAATGGCTACGAATTGCGGCTGCAGCCTGTTTTTGCGGTAGTAATTCAGTACCCGGTTCATGGCCATGCCGTAAAGGTAGGGATAGATTTCGCCCTGGGGCTGTATGGTTTCCCGCTTTTCCCATAGCGAGAGGAAGAGGTCTTGCGTGAGGTCGGCCACCGCCGATTGGTCATTGATGCGTTTGCTGATTTCTTGGTAAAGCGCACGGACATGGCGTTGGTAAATGCGGTCAAACGCACGCTCTTCTCCTTGTTTTAAGGATTCCCAAAGTTCGCTGTCTGCTGCTGAAACGCCGTTGCTTAATTGCATGTGATAAAGGTAGGCACGCTATGCGATCGGTATTTTATATTTACGTTAAACCAGTGTGAAATGAGCAAGCCTGTACCCTCAATGAGCAGCAGTTATACCTCCAGACGCTTGGCTTGTAGGTTTTCTTCGGCATTACTCCGACCGTTAGTTGCTGCAAAACATAGCCACAATAACTGCCTGAGCAGCGCCAGCATGGCAGCGATGTTGGCTAATGGAATAAATATTAATTTGACATTTTATTTTTATAAAATCTACTATATTTGCGTTCAGTGACCCACTTATTGTTGCCCCCAGGATAATTCAAAAAACTTATTCTCCTTAACGAACGTGATTGGGGTTGTTAAGCCGGTGACTGTTCAGTTATGTACCATTAGCCATTGTAATAGACAAATTATGAGAAGACTAGCAATTTGTATCGTCGTGTTATTTTTTCAATGGAGCCTGGCTTCAGCGCAAACCAATGCGGTAATCAAAATCGACACAGACAGAAAGATCGGTGAAATCAGCCCGCTGCTTTACGGTAATTTTTCCGAGCATCTCGGTGCGGGAATCTACGGGGGCATTTATGATCCGGCATCGAAGACTGCAGACGAGGATGGGTTTAGAAACGACGTAAAAGAAGCTATCGAGGATTTGAATGTTTCTATTCTGCGCTGGCCCGGCGGCAACTTTGTTTCGGGTTACCATTGGGAAGATGGTATCGGGCCTCGATCCGAGCGCCCGGCGCGAATTGACCTGGCATGGGGCGGCGTAGAGAGCAACATGATCGGCACCGATGAATTTCTGCAATACACCAAAAAATTGGGAATTGAACCTTACATATGTGTCAACCTAGGAACAGGCACGTTGGATGAAGCGCGTAATTGGGTGGAATATTGCAATGTAGAGAAAGGTACTTATTACTCCGACCTCAGGCGGAAGTATGGGTCAGAAGCGCCGTACAAAGTGAAATATTGGGGATTGGGGAATGAAGTGGACGGGCCATGGCAGATGGGGCACAAAAGCCCCGAAGATTATGCCAAGGTGGCCATTGAAACGGCCAAGTTAATGCGATGGATTGATAAAGACATTAAATTGATTGCAAGCGGTTCCAGTAATTACGACGCAGATTGGAACAAGTGGAATCGTACCGTCCTTACGGAAATGGTCGATTACATAGATTATATCTCGTTACATCATTATTCTCATAACTTCTCGGATTTTGCTACCTATATGACTTCGACCATTGAAGTTGAAAAATACATCAGAATTGTGGAGCAGCAAATTAATGAGGCCAAAATGCATGCAAAGACCGACAAGCCATTATACATTGCGTTTGACGAGTGGAATGCCTGGACACGAACCTTTGGGGGAGTCGACAATACCTTGTCAGAAATCTACGACGTGCAGGATGCGTTGGTTGTTGCGCAGTACCTCAATGTGTTGCTCAGAACCAGCGATGTGGTAAAAATGGCTAATATGGCGCAGTTGGTCAATGTCATTGCCCCGATGCGCGTGGACGATGACAAGCTGTGGAAACAGACGACCTATTTTCCGCTGTACCTTTTTGCAAATCATTGCCGCGGCGTGGCGCTTGATGTTTTCGCATCGAGTGAAGGATATGCGACAGAAGAATATAAGGAAGTGCCTTACCTCGATGTGTCGAGCTCCTATGAGGCAGACGGCAATCAGATTGTGGTCAATGTCGTCAACCGAAGCGAAGATAAATCAATCAGCACAGACATCATCCTACAGTCAGGCGCATTGACAGGTGATGCCACCGTAAGTGTGGTTAACGGGAGCGAGTTAACGGTCAGCAATTCGGTCGATAAGCAGCCGGTCTCGATAGCAACCAGTCAGGTGGATGTGTCGGGAAATAAGCTGAACTATACCTTTGCACCGCATTCGTTTACCCAGTTGATTCTACCGTTGGCCAATTAGGTATAAAGCGGGCCGAAGATATCCTACAGTGCTGTCAGCGCAAAAAGAGGTAAATTGGTCATCCAGCTTTCTTCACGGTAGTTGCTCATGGACGTCCGGATGGCGCGACGGGGTTGGTATTTCTCGCAGAACACCCGCAGGCTCTTGGCTTGTAGGTTTTCTTCGGCTTTTACTTCCACAGGAATAACTTCGCCTTCGTGTTGTACCAAAAAGTCTATTTCTGAGCGGGCGTTGTCTGGCGACCAGTAGTAGGTGGCGAGGTCACCCCGCGCCGCAAGTTGTTGCAGTACGTACTGCTCGGTAAGCGCGCCTTTGAATTCCTGAAAAATAACGTTCCCTTCCAGCAACGTGCGCACATCCAGGTCGGTCATTGCGCCCAGTAGGCCTACATCCACGGCGAAGAGCTTGAAAACGCTGAAATCGGCATAGGCCTTCAATGGAATGGCCGGTTTGGTTACATTATTTACTTGATGTATCAAGCCACAATCCTTGAGCCAGGCGATGGCAAGCTCATAATCCTTGGCGCGGGCGCCTTGTCGGATGACGCCGTAAATAAACTTTTTGTTTTCCTTAGCCAATTGCGCCGGAATGGAGTTCCATAACATGCGTATACGCGGCACAATTTCATGGGGAGCGTGTTTGGAGAAATCCTGCTCATAAGCCGTGAGGATTCGTTTTTGGATGAGACGAATTTCTTCAAAATCCTGTGTTCGTGAAAACGTAAGTACAGCTTCCGGCATTCCACCCACATAGTAGTACTGTCGCAGGCGCTCAATGAACCGCGGGGCGAAGCTGTTAATGAGTGGCCAGTCTTCGCTAAGGAGCAACTCCGTAAGTGCTGTTTCGCCAACGGCTTCCAGAAACTCCACGAACGTTAGCGGATGGAGGTCGAGGAACTCTACCTTGCCGACAGGGAAGGAGGTATGGTGATGGAGGGCAACACCCAACAACGAGCCTGCACAAAGAATGTGGTATTCGGGGGCATTCTCCTGAAAGTATTTTAACGAGGTAACGGCTTCCGGGACTTCCTGAATCTCATCAAAAATCAGTAGCGTGTCGGTATCGATAGGCACACCTGTTTCAATACGGAGACCGGTTAAAATCCGGTTAACATCAAAATCGGTGGAAAACAGCTGTTTCATCAACGGACTGCTCTCCATATTGATGTATGCTACGGCGTTATATTCAGCTGCGCCAAAGGCCCGCATTAGCCATGTTTTGCCCACTTGCCGGGCACCGCGGATGATAAGCGGTTTCCGGGATTGACGCGCTTTCCATTCCTTCAGTTTCGTATAAAGTGTACGTTCCATGACGCAAAAATACATAAATATGTACGAGTTTTTGTCGTAATCTACATTTATATGTACGAGTTTTTGTCGTTGACTACATTTTTATGTACGAGTTTTCGGTTCACGCCGCCCCTCAATTCACAATCTCCCCCTTATTCGCGGCCAGTTTTTCGCGAAACTGCTGTATTTCTTCCGGCGGGAGCCGCACCCAATCGGTTACTTCACCAACGATTTTCATCGGGGCTGCGGTGCGGTAGGAGCGGGTAGGGTTCCCCGGAAATTTCTTGTCCGTAACGTTGGGGTCGTTTTCAAAAGTCCCCGTCGGTTCCACAATGTATACCCGCTCCCGACCATCACCTTTGGCCAGTGCTGCCGCAAAACCGGCCCCGTTCGGCATGGCCGTAAAATAGATATGGTTCATGATGACCCCCGGGTGGTAGTTGGACAGGCGCCCGGCGGTGAGCAAATCGCCCACCTTCAGGTCGGCCCGCGTTCCATGATAAAAGGGCCCGCTGTCGGCCGGATTGTCCGCAAACGTGGCCGCCAGTTCGGCGTGTTTCCTGGCCTGGGCCGCATTGCCCAATGCGTTGTAGCCATCGGCAATGTGGGCATACAGCGTGGCAAAAGCGCTATGCACCGAGTTGTCGTTTACCGCCAGGGCCGCCTGCAAAGCCGTCTCATACCATTGCAGCCTGTCGGCGTCGTTCTCCTGGTGCCGGGCTACATAGTATGCGGCGATAAACTTTTCAAGGTCGTCGGTCGCTTCGCGCCACGCCTGCAGGAAGAGCTGGCGTGCCGCCTCGGTGTTTCCGCTGTCGGCCATGGCCATGCCTTCCAAGCAGCGTTTCACAACGGGATTACTCGGGTTGAATTCCATAAGTGATTGTTTTTGGTCCTACAAAGGTAGCGACTGTAATCTTTGCCGCAAAAGTCCTACCGGAAGGGTAGGGAGGGATATCATCGGGGCTCGGGGACAGCTCGGTGATACTGGTTGGTTTGGAGCTTTCGTCGGATGGCGCCGATGGGGTTGGCCGCCTTGCGGATGGTGGCGCGGCTGTAGCGCACGCCACCCATGGTCAGCTTGGTAAATAGCGCGAGCCACGTGCAGATGCCCCGCTCCATGAGCCACGCCGGGGCAAAAAAGGAGCAGCTGACGGCAATGACGCGATGCCCGCCGTATTTTCTCCGGCCAATTTCGGCGATCACAACGGCCATAATAACCAGCACCGGAATAAGCCAGCGCGCGTAAATAGCTATCGCCACCAACAACGGCACCAGGACGATAAAGAACGCCAACCGTGCCGGCTGCGCATAGTCGTCGTAGGCTTGACGAATCCGCTGCGACCAGAAATGCCGGGCGGACGGCGGTAGCCGGCGAACAAACAAATCAGGCCGGTGCAACACCTTGCCGCCGCCGGCTTTAACGGTGCGGATCAATTCGAGGTTTTCAAATAACACATCGCCGTCATACCCGCCCAATGCGCGTATAAAGTCGCGCTGCACAGCCAACGTGCCGGGGTAGTCATGGGCAAATGCCACATTCAGCAGGCTGCGGGAGGTATCCCATTTGGCATGCCATGGGCAAGGGTGAAAATAGTTTTGCGGGCTGACCAATTGGTGGCTTGTGAGCAGGTTATCGATATTGCGGAGTTGGGCCGGCTCATACCGCACATCATCGTCGGCAATGACCACATGGGGATGCGCAGCAACCAGCAGCCCCGTTAATACGCCGTTTACTTTGCCGTTTAAAAAACGGAAGTGCGCGTCGGGCGTCAGGTGGTTCCCCAGCTGGCCCCACAACCCACGATGCCGTTCGAAGTTCGCCGGTAGGGAACCATCAACGATGATTAAATCCACATGCGGCGAGAGGTAGGTTAAATAATGGGTCAATTCATCTACAGGTTGGTCTCCATCCCACTTGATGGGCAAGATATAGCTGATGTTCATTTACTTATTTCGTAGGCAATGGGTTTAAACGAATAGTTGTTGGACTGCTCTGCCGAGCAGGCTGTTAACCCGACAATGAGGTCCATTTTAGCCTCAAAAAGCACGTAGTCGCCCGCTTTGCTTTGCGGGGGGTCTACAGACAGCCGGCCGTCGGCGGCAAACTGCACGTTCATGAAGATGTTGAACGCTGTTGGAATGTCGTCCGGCTGTATGCCAAACGGCATAAGGTTGGTGTGCAGGTTCTCGAAGCAACTCGGATGGTAATGTGGGTTGTTGTATATAATCTTAAAGGTTTCTGGGCTGCAGGGCGCCAGCAGGAAATCGTTGCGGCCGTTGGTGTCTTCGATAATGGCCATCATCTTCCGGCTCCGGTTGCTCCACAAGTGATGCCCTTTGGTAATCAATAGGGTATTCTCGAAGTCCAGCGTCTTGCCCGACGAAATTTTTTCGCGCGTGTCTTCCGCATTGAACAATACCATGTCGCTGACCTGCTCGCCCTGCGGGTCGATTACTTTGAGTCGCTCTCCGGTACGCAGCCGGAAAGCGGCGCCCGATTGTTTCGGTATTGTGTTTGTCATAGTCGTACTAATGATGTTGAAAGGGACATTTCCAGTCCTTGCCCACGTTCCTGCCGCTGTACTGCGGGGCTTCCAGCCCCTCACCATGGTCGTTGAGCATCGGATTGCTGCTGCCCTGGTAGGCGATTTCACGTTCGCGGATTACTTTTTTCATTTTGTCATAGGTGCCCGCCGCTCTTAACTGCTCGAATTGGCGATGAAGGTTAAAGGCCATGGCCGCGCGACTGAACAGGCGCGCCTTCCTACTGGCATAGGGATGCATGCCCACGATGAAAAAGGCCGTCCCATCGAAACTGAAGCTGAAATCATTGTCTTCCGGATAAGGGCTAACCGCCGGGTCCCACGGCGCGTCACCATCCGCGTCATGCAATTGCTGGAGTTGCCGCCAAAGTTTTTGTTCAAAGGCTGTTTCCGATTGGATTTCATCAGTGAACACGGCAACCATCGTCATGTAATTGCTGCCGGTTGCCAGGGTTTCCCCGATATACGTTTTCAAATCTGCTGCCAAACGCTGTGTGGTGGCGGGCACACCCATCCTGCCATAACTGCCCAGCCGGTAGTGGCCGGTGTGTAATGCTGATTTTGCCCCTACGCAGGGATAGTCGGCCGCATCCATCCGCCTGATAAATTCATCATTGATTTTTGCAATAGTCGATTGCGGATCCCTGCTGGCCTCCTCCGGCCTGAAGTAGCTTTGACTGGAAATGTCTGTTTCGGGCATAAATGTCTTTGTTGGCATTGTCTCAGTACCAACATCGGGCCCTATGGCTTTGTTTGAATTATTTGTCGCACTACCCCTCCGCTGCCCAATCGGTACGCAGCCGGCGCTCCCGCAATTTATTGGCGGCCTCATCCCCAACAAAGGCTTCCTTTGTATAATCCCACGTAAGCGGGCGCCCCAGCTCATAGGCGATATTGCCGATAACGCACACCGTATTCGTGCTGTGGCCAATTGCTGCCGGGCAGATGGGGTCTTTCCGCGTTTCCATGGCCTGCAGGAAATCCAGGTAATGGTTGCCGCTTTGGTAAACCTGTTTTTCGTCCGGCCCAATGACCCGGTCCCTCAGCGCTTCGGGCGTCGTTTCCAGCTTGCGGCGCTGTACGCGCAGGCGGCCTTCCGTCCCTTCAAACACGATAAACCGTCCCTCTTCCGCATCAGATTGGGTCATCCGGATGCCGTTTTCATAAGTGTAAGTCAGCATCGGATGCGCCCGGCTATCCGGCGGCACCACCTTCACCGGCCCTTTACCATCCATGTTTAGCGCCCACTGCACAATATCAAACATATGGGCACCCCAGTCGGTCATATCACCGCCGCCCAGTCCCTTATAATACCGCCACCTGGCCCAGATGTCGGCACCAATCACCGGATTCAGCTCGTGGTTATACCCCACCGGCTCATTGGGCCCGAGCCACCGCTTCCAATCCAGGTCCGCCGGCACGCGTTCCTCCGGCAGGTCGAAAGGTAAGGGCGGCCCGCCGATGTTTACATGCACCGAGGTAATCTCGCCCAGGTATCCGTTCCTGATCAGATTGGCGGCCTGCCTGAACTCGGGCGCCGAGCGCTGCATGCTCCCCGTTTGGAACACCACGTTGTTCCGTTCAACGGCATCGACGATGTCGCGGCCTTCCTTAATCGTAAGCGCCAGTGGTTTCTCGCAGTAGGTGTCTTTCTTCGCATCGGCCGCCATCACGGCCATCACCCCATGCCAGTGGTCGGGCGTGGCGATGACCACCGCATCCACGTCTTTGCGTGCCAGTATTTCCCGGAAATCCCCATACGGCGTACAGGCCTTCGCCGATTGGCCGGGCAGGTCGCCGAGTACATGCACAAAGTTGGTCAGCTTCGAGACGTAAACATCGCTGGCCGCTATCACCTTCACCTTCCCGGTGGCGGTAAAACGCTGCTGCAATGTCAGCGCCTGCCTGCCTGCTCCGATAAACCCGAGGGTCACCTTATCGCTTGGGGCGATGTATCCCGCGCCGCCCAATACATGCCGGGGCACAATCATGATGCCTGAAAGGGCCGCTGCCTGGGCCAGGAATTCTTTTCTATTCGTTTTTTTCATAACCGGTTATAATCAACTCGCCAAATTTAACTATTCAATGCGTTTTTACAATACGTCAGGCACCTGCGGAGTTCCGCCATCGTGTCCGCGCCGTCATACTCGTATTCAATGAAGGTAGGGATGTCCCATCCGTTGGTCTTGATGAGTGCGAGGATGGCTGCCAGCGGCGTATCCCCTTCGCCGAAGGGCGTGCGCGGACCCTGGTTGGCCTTGCGGTCTTTGAGGTGGATGCTGAACACCCGCTCATGGTGGTCCCTGATATATTGCAGCGGGTCAAAATTTGCCGCCGTAAAGTGGCCTGTATCCAGGTTTATCCCGATGAGGTCGGATTTGCCCGCCATGCCCCTTGCAAAGCTATCCGGCGTCGCAAATTCGTTGGGCTTGTCCACATTGGCATGGTTGTGCATGCCCACGCGGATGCGGTATTGCTGCGCGACGGCATCCACCCGATCCATCACCCGCACCGTTGCCGAGGAGTTTACGGTGTCTGTGCCCAGCGCCTTCGCTACGCGGAACCCCAGTTCCAGCTCCTGGTCGCTGATGTCATCCTTGAAGGTGGCGTTGTAGGCCAGTATGCGGATGCCCGCGCGCTCGAACTGCTGCCGGATGCCTTCGATAACGTCCATCGACAGCGTGGCCCGCCACTGCCGGAGCTGCTCGCGGTTTTCGCGCAGCTGCTGCGGCGACAGCCCCCGTTGCCAGCGGTATTCCTCGGGTTCCACATGCCCTTCCCAGAGCTCGCAGTGGCGGATGCCCAGCGCCTGCATGGCCACGATGGCTTCCGGCAGAGCACGGTCACGCAGGCTATACGTTTGCAGGCCCACAATAACGTCAGTGGCCCACGAAGTATCCCTCGCCAGCACGCGGCTGCCCGCTACCCACGCGCCCGCCAATCCGAAAACCGCACGCTTTGCCCAGGTCCTTCTCGATATGTTATTGGTATTGTCCATTGTTCTTATTGATTACTTCGTATACGGAAAATACGGGGTGGTGGAGGAAGCGTTATCGAAAATTTCAACCATTTTCCGAATGAGCTCCGGATGGTCATCCGCCAGGTCACGGGTCTCGCCCGGGTCGGTTTCCAGATCGTACAATTCAATGGGCGCGTTGGCGTTCTCGTATAAGCTATGCTGCACTGCTTTCCATTTACGGTACCGTACCGCCCGGTTCTCCAGCCAGTTGCGGGGCAACGTATTTTGCGGTTTGTTCCAGTCGTAGTTGTACGTATAGTTTTCCCAATACAGGTGCGTGTGTTGGGATTGCTTTTCCGTGTCTCCCGTCAGCAGCGGCAGTAACGACAACCCATCGATGCCGGCCGGCGGGGTTACCCCGGCTACCTCACACAGCGTGGGCAGGAGGTCCCAGGCCGCGCTGATATGGCTGGTGGTCTGGTTGGCCGCCACGGTGCCGGGCCAGTTGACCACCAAAGGCACCCGTATGCCGCCATCATACATATCCCGCTTGGCGCCGCGCAGGGCGCCGTTGCTGTTGAAAAACTTTGCAAACGCCGGATTGGCACCGTTGTCGCTCATAAATAGCACCACGGTATTGCCATCCATCCCGCGGTCGCGCAGCGCCTGCACGATACGTCCTACGTCGCTGTCGAGCAAAGTCATCATGGCCGCGTAGTTTTTGAACTGTTCGGGCCAGTCCATCGCCGTATAGGGCGCATTGTCGGGGATCACGTGCTTGCCGTGCGGCAGGGTATAGGGCAGGTAGAGGAAAAACGGTCGACTGCCGTCCTGGTCGTTGATAAACTCCAGCGTTTTATCCACAAACAGGTGGTGGCTGTACACGCTATCCAGGGGAATCCGCCGTCCGTCTTCATACAGGTACTCCGGGTAGTAGTTGTGCGCCTGAATCTGGTCGAGGTAACATACCGAGCGGTCAAACCCCTGGGTTTCCGGCCCGTGGCCTTCGCCACCCAGTCCCCACTTGCCAAAAAGGGCGGTGCGGTACCCTGCCTTTTTCAACAACTCGGCTATCGTCACCTTGTCGTCGGGCAGTGCCGGGTCTTCCTCCGCATCGGTCAGGAAATTTCCCCGGATAAACGTGTGGCCGGTGTGCATTCCCGTGAGCAGGGCATTGCGCGAAGGCGCGCACACGGTCGAGCCGGCGTAGTAATCGGTAAACCGCAGGCCACCGGCTGCCAACGAATCGATGTGGGGTGTATGGATGCGCTCTTGCCCGTAGGCGCCCAGGTCGCCATAGCCGAGGTCGTCCGCCATGATGAGGACGATGTTGGGGGGTTGTTGGGCGCTCGCTAAACTGCATAAGCCAAACAATAACCCACTAAGCACTGAAAAATAAGCTGAAACATTCATAAATGATATCTTTTATTTACGGTTTTGCCCGGATTGCTTGCTATCGGTGCCCAGTAAGCTACGTTCCCAGTATGACAATAACTCCCGGTCGCTGGCGTCGGCCGACAGGCCTTTCTCCGCCATTTCGCGCGCGAAAATCTCCTGCATTAATTTTTCCGCCTGCGCAATTTCCGACGCCGGTTCCGGGTACACGCCGTGGTCCGCTTCGGCCAGCCAGCCGTCCAGCACCTCCCGGTAGTGTACCAGGGTGTCGCGGTAGCCGGGCAGCAACGCCAGGTTACGGAGTTCATGCGGGTCGGCAATGACATCATAGAGTTCTTCCGCAGGCCGTTTATCCGCCATGAATTGGCGCTGGTTTTCGTCAAGCCCCCCTTCGCAGTACATGATTTCCAGCTGGGTAAGGACCGGATAATTCGATTTTTTATAGGCACTGAACTGGGTATACGGCCGTTCCGGATAAAAATTGCGGATGTATTTGAACCGTTCGCTGCGTACCGAGCGGATACGGTCTACCGCCTCATCACACCGGTCGCGCATAGAAAAGGCATACATCCGCGGCTGCCGGTCGGCAGCCAGGAAATCCACGCCCTGTAGGTGATCGGGCAGGGGTATGCCCGCCAGCCCCAGGGTAGCGGCGGCAATATCCACGGTGCTCACCATCCGGTGGTCTTCGGCGCCTGCTACGCCCTCATCTGTCGCATCTCGTCCTGCTGTACCCTTACCGGCAGGGAACCGCACGATGAGCGGCGTATGGATGCCCGCATCGTATAAAAACTGTTTCGCGCGCACATGCGGCTGCCCCTGGTCGCCAAAGAAAAACACGATGGTGTTTTCCGCAAGCCCCTCGTTTTCCAGCCGTTGCAGGATGATCCCGACATGCCGGTCGGTCAACTGGACGGTTTCGAGGTACAACGCCCAGTCCTTGCGGGCAAGCGCCGTATTGGGGTAGGCGGACGGCAGTACTACCTTATCCGGGTCAATGGGGTTGATGGTATCCGGGGTAAACGGCCGGTGCGGGTATTTGATTTGTATCTGCGCAAAAAACGGCTGGCCGGGTGCCCGCTGGCTCCAGTCCGCCCCATCGTAAAGCTCCTTTTGGTCGTGCACGAAATTATAGTCCGTTTTGCCGGAAGACGCCCGGTTGCCGCTGCTGCCGTTGCTCACAAAGTAGCCCTGTTCACGGAAGTATTCGGGTATCGGCCGGATGCCGGCTGCGAGGCTGTCTTTCTTGCTCGCCCGGTGCTGGTGGCTGTTGATGCTGACGGGATACATCCCCGTAATCAACGACGAGCGACTGGGGGAGCAAACCGATGCCACACTGAACATGCCGGTGTACCGTACACCCTCCGAGGCCAGCCGATCGAGGTGCGGGGTCTTCACTAGCGGCTTGCCGTAGCACGCGAGGTCGGTACCCAGGTCGTCGGCCACAATCCAAAGGATATTGGGCCGTGTGGTATCGGCACCTGTCCCAGGTGCTGTTGCTGCATGGGCGGCCGCCGGAGCAGCCGATGAACGTGCTACCGCCTGTACGGTATTCCCGCCGGCAACTCCTGCGCAAAACGCCAGGAGCAGGCCATAACGGAAAAACCGCGCGATGCAGGTTACGCAGTCCGTGCCAGCTGTTATTCTGCCCATGTAAAATACTTGTTCTTGGATGAATCCATCCGTTGCATCGGCGCTAGTGCCTCGCCGGCCTCGATGGCCAGATCGGCTTCGATGATATCCGCACCTATGCCTATCAGCGATTGGTAGCCGTTTATCAACTCGTCCTTGCCAATGGCTCCTTCCATATACTGGCGGTCGTAATTCCGCGAGCTGCCCAGTACGCATAAGCCTTTCCGCTGGTGCACCGCATCAAATACGGCGTTGCTTTCGGGCAGCTGGTGGCTCACAAAGGACACCACGTTTTGCCAGGGCACCCCGCTCTGGTCAATCGCATCGACCTGTTCCATGGTGCCCATCATCATTTCCATCAGGATATCCGTACTCAGCGCGTAGCATGTTTTGGTGTCTTCCATGGAGTACGAGATAACAATTGCATGGGCCTCGGCGTTATTTGCGATGATTTTCCGGGCGCGTACCTCCATGGGTACATCTTTGGCGTCGACCACGAGGATGGTTTTTCCCCGGGCCCATTGCAGGGCCTCATCATAGGTAGGGATGCCATACTCCGTGAGGTTGCCTTCGGTATCTTTCAGCCGCAGCTCCCGCAGCTCGGCAAGCGTATAGTCAGCCACCTTGCCCTGCCCGTTGGTGGTGCGGTCCAGTGTTTCATCGTGCATCAGCACGATGGCGCTATCTTTGGTATAGCGGGGGTCTATCTCCAGGATGGCCGGTGTATGCGCCAAGGTATGTTCAAAGGTAGCGATGCAGTTTTCGGGGAACCCTTCCCGCGGGCCGCCACGGTGGGCGCTTACCAGCGGCAGCCGGTCTTCCGTATAGGTAAAAAAGTCCTTCAGCCCTTCGGGCGTGCGCACGTTTATGGTATTCAGGCGTGTTGCGGCGGGCTGCTCCTGCGCACAGCCGACTACCAGCCAGCCAAGCACGGCAAAAACAAGGGCCGGGACGTATCTGTTCAATTTCATCAGTTCACGTTTTTTGGTCAACAATTTCGGTAAGAAGCGGAGCAACCGGGCCTCCTCCGGTTGCCCCGCCTGTCCACTAATAATTAGGGTTCTGGTCTATCTTATCATTACGCGCCCTTACAGCTTCGGGGATGGGCATGAGGTAATTTTTTGAGGGGTCAAAAACGACCTTGCCCCCGTCTACGTTTACCTTCTCGTACACCAGGCTCCCCTCGGTTCCGGTCACCTTCATGGCTTTCAATGGCTGGTCGAACACCTGGTCGGCAATGCGCCAACGCCAGAGGTCCAGCAGCCGTTTCCCTTCAAACGCCAGTTCAACGCGCCGTTCGCGGCGGATACGTTCGCGCATCTGCTCCCTGGTTAGCCCCGCCGGCAGCTCCGGCAGGCCTGCCCGTTCCCTGATTTGGTTTATCGCATCATACACGCTTTGGTCGGGCGCGCTCAGTACTTCGTTCATCGCTTCCGCATAATTTAACAGCACTTCCGCGTAGCGCCACACAATGGAGTTCTGGCCGCTGCTGTTACCCGGTACGATGGCCGGGTTTACTTTTTTACGCAGGTAATACCCCGTACGGGTGGCGCCGACGCCACCAAATTGGTTCCGGTTGTTCGGAATGCCCAGGCGGGTATAAATGACGCCGTCCTTCCATTCGGCCCCGTCATAAATAATGGAGGCGTAAAAACGCTTGTCGCGATTTTCATACGGATGCGCCGGGTCGAACATCTCGGAGCCCTCCGCTTCGGTCAGCCCATCGAGGAACTCGTAGCTGTCCACCAGGTTTTGCGTGGGGTTCACGGCTTGCCAGCCGCCACCATCCGATACCACGGTGGGGTTCCAATAGCGTTCCGTAATCACGCCCTTCACTTCGGCGGCATACTGCACGTCGAAGATAACCTCCACATTATTTTCATTTTCTTCGTAGAAGAGGGTCCCGTAATCCGGGAATAAATCATAGCCGGCGCCCGACTGCATGATCTGCAGGCTGGTTGCGGCCGCATCCTCCCATTTTCCGGCGTATAGTTCCAACTCGCTCTTCAATGCCCATGCAGCCCCTTTGGTTGCCCTGCCGACATCGCCGCCGGCGACCGTAAGTGGTAGGTCGGTTGCGGCGGCGTCACATTCCTCCTGAATAAAGGCTACGCATTCCTCATACGTATTGCGGGCGGCAAATATGCCGTCGCCATCGGCATTCCGGTCGAGCGCACTGGTGATGATGGGCACCCCGCCATACAGGTCTACCAGCCATTTATAGTAATAGGCCCGCAGGAACCGGCCCTGTGCAATCAGTGATTTTTTATCCGCCTCCGCAAAATCGGAAGCGCCCACCTTGTCAATCAGGATGTTGCATTTCCGGATGTTCTCATACATGTTGCGCCAGTGGTCATTGAAAATGGGAATGGAGGGGCTGTAGGCCCCCTGGGTGAACGCCTCATACGAGGGAATTCCCGCCAGGTTGCCGCTCACGCTGTTGTCGGAGAAGTTATCCAGCGGGTCGTTGCTGATTTCCGAAGGCAATGCCGTCCATACGGACGAGACGGGGCCGGGATTGAGGGCATTATAGATATCGTTCAGAAACAACCCGGCATTTTCGGCATTCTGCCATAGCGTGGCGTCCGTCAGCTGGTCTTTCGGCACGATATCGAGCGCCGAGTCCCTGCAGGATGCCATCAAGAAAACGAGTGCTAAAAGTGTATATAAAGGTAATGAAAACAACTTTTTCATGGTTCTTCTTTTAAAAATTAACATTCAGCCCGAAGGTGTAGACCTTTTGCTGGAAATAGTACCTCGCGCGCCTGCTTCCGCCGCTCACACCGATTTCCGGGTCGAGGTAATCCTCGCTGGAGAAGGTCAGGATATTCTGGCCTGCTGCAAACAGCCGGATGGCACCCACATTTATCTGCTGCGTAACCAACGACGGAATGGTATAGCCAACTTCAAGGTTCTTCAGCCGCAGGTAGCGGCCGTCGCGTATCCACCACGACGAGGTCTGCGTGCTGTTCGGCGTAGGGGTGGGCATAATCACCGGATAGGTGGCATCCCGGTTTTCGGGTGTCCAGTAATCCAGCTGTTCCCTGAAAATCTTTGCGCCGTTGAAGAACGGGTTTGAAGCTTCGTTGGTGAGCAGGAAGCTGCTTTTATCCGCACCCTGCCACAGCATGCTCAGGTCAAATCCGTGCCACGCCAGGTTGCCCGTTAGCCCGTAGATGAGCTGTGGGAAAGAAGGGTCGCCGATAACGACCTCGTCATTGGCATCGATGCGGCCGTCGCCGTTCATATCGGCATACTTGATATCACCAGGTTGCAGCGTTCCGAACTGTGTGGCCCAGTTGTCTATCTCTTCCTGCGACTGGAATAGCCCCAGTGCCCGGTAGCCAAACTGCGTTCCCAGCGGCCGGCCGGTTCTGCGCCGTTCCGGGTTATCGTAGGTATTGGCCCCTTCAATGATCTCTACGAGCTTATTCTTCGCATAAGAAACCGTAACGCCCACATCCACCTGGAGTCCGTTCGAAAACTGGTTGAACGTGCTGAGCGACAGGTCGAAGCCTTTGTTGTCCATTACCCCGCCATTGACCTGCGATAGGCCGATGCCATACTCCAGCGGCACCACGGCCGCCGGCGATACCAGCATGTCGGAGCGCTTCTCGCTGAACACATCGAACTCAAAACGCAGCCTATTGTTGAGCACCGAGCCTTCCAGGCCGATATTGAGTTTCTTTGCCGTCTCCCAGGTAATATTCAGGTTGGGTTCGCTGCGCTCAAAGGCACCCTGTACCTGCATACCCCCGAATATATAACCCGGGCGTACCCCGTAGGAGCTCAGGTACTGGAACGGGCCACCGGCCAGGTTGCCGGACTTACCGTAAGAGCCACGTAATTTCAGGTCATTGATCCAGCCGATGTTTTCCATGAACTTTTCCTGCGACAGCCGCCAGCCCAGCGAAACCGCGGGGAAGAAGACGAAGCGCTTGCCGGGGGCGAAGTAATAGTGCCCGTCATACCGGCCCGAAAATTCGGCCATGTACTTACCGCTGTAGTTATACGATGCCCGGTAAACAAAGCCCATCTGTTTGGAGCTGCTGGATGAGCCGCCATTGTCCAGGTCGCTTTTTGCCGCACTCCCCAGGTCGAGTTCATCCAGGTTTACCTGGTAATTGATGCGTTCGGCATCAAACAAAGCCCGGTCGCCCTGCCTGCGTTCGGCCACGGCCAGGAAATTGACGCCGTGGTTGCCGAAATCATTGGTATAGGTGAGGTAGCCCTGCAGGGTGGTGTTTACCCGTTGGTCAAACGCCTGGTTAAGCCGGGGCGCGGTTACGCCGCCCCGTACCTCTTCAAATTCGTCGTTGGCATCCAACTGGTAGTATACATAAGGCGTTTGCCATTGCTTGCCCAGCTGGTAGCTTTTGTCGTAGGCAAATACCCCTTTGAGCGATAGGCCTGGAATGGCCGGTATCTGCTGCTCAATGGAGAGCTGGGAGTACAGGATGTTGTCTTGTTCCCTGTTGTACCCGCTGTTGTAGATAGACGGCAGCAGCGAGTGGCCCGGCAGCCCGTTCGTAAACGACAGCTGATCCGAAAACAACGGGGGTTGCTTGGTTACCTGGGTATAAATGCCCGTGCCGTCTATAGACCCCGGGTTTTTGGTGGCCTCCAACCGCGCCTTCACATCCAGCGATACCAGGGTGGAGGGGGTGGCATTCACATCGATGTTGGTTGCCAGGCTGTACTTCGAGAAGTTGATCACATCCACCGATCCCTGCTGGTAAAGGTACCCGAGTGCGCTGAAGAACCGTATTTTGTCGGTACCGCCGGTAAAGGTGAGGTTGTGGCTGGTCATCGGCGCCCTGAAATCGATAACTTCCTTCACCCAGTCGTGGTTCGGGTAGTGGTCCGGGTCGCTCTGGTCTTTATACAGCTGCAGTTCCTCTTCGGTATACTGGGGTGCCAGTCCGGCATTTGCCCGGGCCACATTGAGCGTGGAGGCAAACCCATACGCGTCGAGGTAATCCGGGTAGCGGGTTGGCCGCTGCACGCCGTACCAGCCGTTGTAGCTCAGGTCAATGGTGCCCGCCTTGCCCCGTTTGGTTGTCACCAGTACTACGCCGTTGGCGCCGGCCAGGCCGTAGGGTGCAATTGCCGCCGCGTCTTTAAGCACGGTAATGGTCTCAATCTCGTTGGGATTCAGCTGCGCGAAACTGCGGGGCACTCCATCCACAATGGTGAGCGCTTCCGAGTTGGAACCGGTGGTGCCGATTCCCCGCACGCGGATGTTCGCGGCATCGGCGCCGGGCTCGCCGCTTCCCTGGAACGCCAGCACGCCCGAAACACGGCCGGCGATGCTGTTGTTGATGTTGGCCACGGGGCTTTGCGTGATGACGTCGCCACTGAGGGTCGATACCGATGCCGTTACCTGGCCCTTTTTCTGCGTGCCATAGCCCACTACGATGACCTCGTCGAGGTCGCTGACCGATGGCTGCAGTTGCACATCGATGCGGCTGCGCCCGGCAACGGCCTGCTCGGTGGTGTTAAACCCAACGTATCGGAACACCAGCGTGGCGTCACCGTCGGGAATGTCAATGCGGTAGTTGCCGCCCGCATCCGTGGCAGTTGCCACGGCCGTGCCCTGCACGGCTACCGTTACATCCTGCAAGGCATTACCCTGGCCATCCGTTACCCGGCCGGCAACTTCGCGCTGCTGTGTCAGGTTTGCCCGGGTAGCGGGTGCGGCGGTACGTGCCGCTACCGGCATGGGCCTGGGTTTAATGACGATGGTTTTATCTTCCATCTCCCACGTCAGCGGAAGATTGGCCAGCAGCTTATCCATGGCGGCATGGAGCCCCTCGTTGCGGAAGGTGGCATTCACATTGGTATAGGCCACATCCTTCCCTGTAAGGAAGAATAAGTACCCGGTTTGTGCTTGGATGGTGCGCATTACCTCGTTCAACGGCACGTTTCGGGCGTTGAGGGTAACGGTCTGTGCAAACGAGACGGCCTTTACCTGCATCACCGTAAGCACCGTAAGCAACACTGCCAATTTCATCATTAATAACAATCGGTCAAAAAAGGGAACACACAAACCTTTTATGTGTATACGAAAATTCATAAGTTTACATGTTTTCTGGAGTTAATCAACTAGTTACTTTGTCCGCTGGCAGCAATGCCAGTTCGTAGTTAGGTGCATCCGGAAACAGCCGGGTAGTGTTGGTAGCGCTATCCGGTTTTTCTTTGTATGGGTGCACCACACTAAATTAGGGTGCTTTTTTCTTAGTTTTTTCATAATTCAAATATAGGTTAATAATATTAACGATTGATTTATTTAATGTTATCCTTAGATTAAGGAATAACAACAATACTATTGCGGTCGCCTTCCTTCATAATCCTGAAATGAATCCCGCTTTTCTTCAGCACCGCCAGCACATGCGAGAGATTTTTATCCCGCCGGATATCGCCAAAAAAGTACGTTTCGGGTATCTCCCCTTCGTAAACAATAGCTACGTTATACCAACGGGCCAGTTGCTTCATGGCGTCGCGCATTTCGGTTTCCTTAAAACTGAACAGCCCGTCTTTCCAGGCGGTGAAGGTACTTACGTCGACCGCATTGACCTGGGTGCCGCTGGCCGTCACTACGCTTTGCTGCCCCGGCCGCAGGGTAACGGGTTGCGGGGATTGCGGCGCTGAGGCGCTGCCCGCATCGGATACCACTTTTACCGCGCCCTCTACGAGTGTGGTGCGCACCGCGCCCTCATCGGCATACGCCGCGATGTTGAACTGGGTGCCGAGCACCTCTACGGTTTGGCCCCGGCTCACTACCCGGAACGGGATGTCGCCCTTGTCGCCCGTGGCCGCCCGCTGGTGGGTTACGTCAAAATACGCTTCGCCCTCCAGTTCGACCACCCGCTCCCCACCGGTAAACCGCGCAGGGTAACGGAGGGTGGATGCCGCATTGAGCCACACGTTGGTGCCGTCGGGCAAGGTCAGTTGGTACGTGCCGCCCTTCGGGGTGGTCAACGCCATGCGGCCAACCTCCGGATGCTCATCGGCGGCCATTGGTTCCCCGCCATTCACCCCGCTGCCATCCAGGTAGGAAATCCCGTTGCCCACCACGATGCCGTGCTGCTCCGTGCTCAATTCGATTACGCTGCCATCTTCCAGCGTCAGCGTGGCCAGGTTTCCACCCGGCATGACGTCCCCGCCCGCGACGGTCGTCGTTTCCGGTTGCACCTGTTGCTGGTACAGCAGGGTGCCAATGGCCAGCACCACCAGTATCGAGGCGGCCACCGCCCATACCGGCGCCGAGCGCAGGCGGGCCACCAGCGATGGTTTCCGTGCCCGGATGGCTTCGGTCAGTTTCGCTTCCACCCGGCCGGTGAGTGCCTCCAGCCTGTCGGCTGCAACCGGTTGGTTATGCTGGTCGTCTTCCACCGCGGCCTGCACAAGTTGGCGGAGCATCACTTCGTCGTCCAGCAGTTCGAAATGAGTAAACAAAAGCCTGACTTCCTGCGCTGTGCACGCATTGTTCAAGTATTTGCCAAACAATTCGCTTATGTTTTCCTGTTGCTCCATTCGTTACTTGTTAAGCCGGCCGTTATGTGAGTATACCTGCCTGCTTTTAAGCTATTACGAATGGCCTCGGAAAAGTAACGGCTCAGCGGCGGTTTTTTTTAAAATTCTCTTACGATGAGGTTTATGATCACAATCAACAAGGCATCGGGGGTGATGAACAGCTTGCTTTTCAGGTAGTGCATGGCTTTCTGGAGGTGGTCGTTTACGGTAGACGCGGTGATGCCATATTGGTCGGCCACCTCCTTATAACTTTTACCTTCCAGCTTGCAGGCAATAAAAATTTTTTTGCGCTGGGCGGGGAGCTGTTCAATCAACCGGTTCAGCAGGGAGGCATTTTCTTTCTGGAAAATAGACTCCTCGATATGGGTATACAGTTCGGTGTTTCCGGCGATGATCTCTTCGAGGATGGCTTTTTCCTTTTTCGCCCTTCTGAACAGGTCGATAACCATATTTTGCGAGATGCGGTACAGGTAGGCTTTGAACGACTTTTCGACATCGATGGATGCCCGGTGTTCCCATACTTTCAAAAAAATGTCTTGCATCATCTCCTCCACCAGGGTTTCGGATTTCAGCAACCGGAGGAGTTTATATCCGATGGGGCTTTTATAGGCATGGTAGATCCACAGAAAAGCCTGCTCATCCCCCTGCTGAAGCCTGAGGAGCATTTCTTTTTCTATATGTATAGGCTTTGCATGCACAGTCAGTCTCGCTACAGCTTGTCACAAAACTAGTGATAATATCGGTCAAAGATCTGAATTATTGTTGAACAACCGTGAAGGCGTCTATGGAAGCCAACCTTCTTGAATTGCAGTAAAGGCATTTGTCCCGGTTCCTGGTATTGAGTATATAATTGTATATTCGAAGGAAGAACAGACACAAAAAAGGAGTTTTATTTTTAGTGATTTAGAAAGACTAACACAAAAACCATAAACCAAATGTTTTTAGCTTATTTTGACGAATCGGGAGATGATGGCTATCCAAACTACTCTTCAGAGTTATTTGTACTCTCATGCCTTTACATGCATGAAACTCATTGGCAAGACAATTATAATTCCATTGTAAACTTCAGAAAATTCCTCAAGGAAAAGTATGGTTTTCCCATCAAGGAAGAGTTTCACAGCAAACAGTTTGTGACAGATAAAAATCCGTACCATGGGAAGTATGACACCGGAATTAGGAGAAATATTCTGTTTGATCATTGTTCGTTTATGGCGACGCTGAACATCAAGTGCGTATCGGTGGTGATCGATAAAAAGAATATTAATCGACCAACATATCACGTGTTGAAAAACGCATTGACCTATTCTATTCAACGTATTGAAAACGATTTGGATAAAAGCTTCGGGAGCGAGCGTTTTATGATTATATCCGACGAAGGTCGCGTCAGTAAAATGCGAGATACTGCGCGAATGCTCCAACGGATTAATTACATTCCGTCGCAATTCAATTATACCAGTTACCGAAAAGAAATCAAAACATTGATAGAAGATCCATTGCCAAAGAACTCAAAAGAATCGTATTTCATCCAATTTGCAGACTTAATGGCATTTATTGTCTCGTTATATGTAAAACGCAATCTTTGCAGGGAAAAATTAGAATGGGGTAAGCGATTGTTAAGTGTATTGAGTTACAATGAAGAGATCCAACTTATGGATATGTTGAAACCGTGTCTCAATACAAAGGCCAGCAACAAAAACGATTACGGTATCGTTTATTACCCAAACCAATAAAACAAAAAAGCCGCCTCAGTAAATGAAGCGGCCAATATCTTATAAACCACCAGCTACAATCCATTCGGATTTTCACTGGTTCAATACAAAAGTACGTTATTAATCGTACGAATGCAAATTTATCTGTGTCTTAACATAGCCGACGGCTTTACCTTCTCCGGCTCCATCGTTGCAGCGCCCATGTAATGGCGAAGTCAAAACAAGTCACTAGGTTTTAATTTATCTATGGCAATGAATAAAGAAGTTTTCCATTTGCCGTTACAGAAACAGGAATGCAAGCAATATGCCTATGCAAATGCCAACGATACCGAAATTTATGCGGATCTGCTTTTAACGCGCGGGTGAGTTGGTTCTCCACGCTACGTTGGATATTCCTAATTGGCTAGCAATTTCATCATTTGTCAAATTTTCCCTACCACTCAGCAAGAAAATCTCCTGGCCAACGGTATTCGTTGTTTCTTTCATATTAGTTAATTTTTGATTACTGGTTTCAGTCAATCGCAACGCGACTGGGTAGGTTTTATGAATCCCGAAACGGAGAGAATCGGGGCTTTCTAACTTAAGCAATTATCACTATAATTGTGATAATTCATAGTTTAATTGTTTACAATCATGATTTGGCAAGACTATATTGTATCGGACAAGAACATTTTGATTGGTAAACCCAAGATTAAAGACACTCGTATATCCGTTGAACTGATTCTCGAATTGTTGTCTTCGGGTTGGTCTGAACAGCGGCCCAGGGCGTGTCTTTTGCCTTTATAAGGGAACCTTTTCTAAGCGTTTATACACTTTAGTTTGACGAGGTACAAAGCTTAGGTTTCGTATGAAGGACCGTAAAGAGTAAACTATTATGCATTATAGACATGTTTTATTTATCTGTTTTCTGTTAGTATCGATGAGTTTCTCGGCCTGTGGACAACATAAAGGGTTTGATGTTGCCAAAGAAATAGACCGGCTGAAAAACTTTGACCGCGAACCCATCTATCAGGTAAGGATCCATTCGTCTTACACCTACACCATATTGGTCAATGGAATACCCATTGCTAATAAATTACCGTATTTGAATAACTATATAGCGGAAATCAATCCCTGTATTCCAGCCAGTGGAGAACAGGAGATTGAAATCCGTATCTACCCAAGATTCGACGATCTGGAAACCCAAAAGGAATTCCTGGAAAAGGATATTGAATTTGAACTCACGATAGAAAAAACGGCATGGAAAGACGGGATCCTTGAAGAACCCGAGGTCATTTATAACTATCGACTTCCCGAAGCTGATTACGCTAATGAAAAGTCCTTTGTCCATTCCGATGGGTTTATGGCTGAAGTTCCATACCGTCTGGTCGATTGGCGTGCCGGAACGACCTTTAATCAAAAAGATTCGGTTGCGCTGAAAACGAAAGCGTTGAAGGTCTACGAGGAATTGATCTCCCATTATGAAAACCGACGGGGAACCGAATTCTACAACGCGATAGGAAAGGGATTATTTAATCTGTACCAGGCTAGTTATTTCTCAAAGGAAAATGCCTCAGAGAACCTAGAAAACAATATTTCTTTCATTGACAAAGAAAAGCGCAACCTACAGGAAATAGAAAATTACCGGCTAGCGATCTTGGGTAACGGCAAGTTACTCGCACTCAAGCGGACAGATGAGTTTAACCGGGAAGAGGGAGTACTGAGGAGACATTACCAAAAGAACCGGAAGGAAACTGTACATGTATACGACGTGCTGCTGTATGCCCCTGAAAGCGATCGTTTGGAAGTAGTGTGGTTCTTTAACTTGGTTAAACCGACGACACCCTAGTGAAATGAATTTTGTTTACACGACTCTAAAGGAAGTCAACAGGGGCTGATCTTGCTTTTCTTGTTAAGATGGATTTCACACAATTCTATACAAGCAAGCGAGGGGTAACACAGCTAGTTGGAGGGAACCAATAACGATCAATGATTGTCATCAAGTCGGAAGCCGACTACAAAACCATTTTCGGCCATATATGCTATTTCCACGGCAACACCCTTTAATTTCTTGTAGTAGTATGGCAATTGTTCGTCTTGCTCATAGCCTATACTGCCGAAACTATGGTAGACCATGAAATGATGGATAGGTGGACATCCATCCGGCAAAGGTTCTTCTTCCAGCATCACTGTAATTGTGGTATGCCTTACCCTATAGCCCAAACGCTGTAACGAGGCTTCGGTGACCACACCTGTTCGGATAATCTTCTGATCTCCCGCTATCGGATTTTTGCTCGATAATTTGGCAATATAGAATATCAGCAAGATAAAGCCGGCAGTGAACAGCCCCACAATCCATTGACTGAATATAGCGCCAAACGCTACCGCCACGATACCCATAAAAAGAGCTATCTCCCAATAATCTGAAGACGATCTCTTTTTCATTTTTGCAAGTTCATCCGCTGAAAGGGTCACTACTGTTATCATGGTAGACTTTTAATTGATATAGACGATGATCGACAAAGAAAGCTCCGAGACGGGGGAGGATCGGGGTTATTAATATATCTGCAAGTTGAACCATAATGATATAACAAACTTAAACAAGTTGGGGCTAAGAATTATCATTCTTGGAAAAAATCATTGTTTTCATGGATTGATCGAAATGAAATTGCTTGATAATTTTGTTTTTATGGGAATGGAGGTGTTATGAAAAAGACACCACCTTGGCCGGCAATGAAGAAAATTTCTTTAGAATTTGTATGGGATGAACGAATACAATTTCAAATACCAGAACAGTAAGGGAGGGCTGCATTTCCTGTCGGGCATTTTGGTGCCCTTCCTTCTCCTTTTGCCAAGTATTTTTCTGCTCGATTATGTGCCCTGGATTTTCTGGATCAGCGTACCGTTGACTATTTTTCTGATTGTTTATTGTTTCCGGGAGTTCCATAAAAAATCCAATGGCAATGATACCATTACGGTAGACAATGACGGGTTCACATCCAAAGATTATGGTCGGGTGCGTTTTAGCGACATTCACAGTATTCCGCCCTACGGTGCTTTGCAGGCACCGCCGCCCTCCATGCGCATCAGACTGCACAATGGGAAAAAACTGGTTTGGCAATTCAATCCCGATAACCCCAAAGCCAAAGACGATGTCCTGACCTTTACCGCTTTTCGGGAAGTATTGTTGGAGCATCTTAAACGGCAAACCCAAACGGAAGCTCCTGAGTATCCGGTACGACGAACCAATGGAGCAGAAGCAATGGCAGACAGCACAACGCCGCAAGCCCCGGAAAAAGCCCCTGTTGCAGCAACAGAAGTCATCCAGCAACTGGAAAGGCACAAGAAGCGTGATATTAACTACAAGTATGTTACCATTCCCTTTGGGTTCGCACTCGCGGTGCTGATGTTTGTGCGTACCTGTGGCGAAGATATGATACGGGAGCATAAGAACAAAGAATTTGAAGGCGTTCGCAATACGATACTTAGCATGGAAACGGATTACGAAGACAACGTACAGGAAGCGATTCGCACGGCAAAAACGTATGCCCGGAAATTTGGCCCTGTATTTTTGTTTACCAACGATCCCCGGGGCAAGGTGGAGTTCATACCGGACATCCCCAAAGATCCATTTGCGCCCGAAATCAACGTTGTCGGTATACGTCGGGTCGAGGAGAATAAGAAACTGGAAGCATTTATCGAGCATCCCGATAGCGTAAATTATTTGCTGGCGATCTTCAATCCTTCCATCGGGTTTTCTGCCATCATGCAAGAAAGTATTTTCAGCGCGGCGGATAGCACAGCTGCGGTGGTTTACTTTGCGGTATATAATCCAGAGGAATCACTTCCCTCCAACTACCGCTATTCGTCCGATACGACTTTCCATCCAATACAATACACCACATCGATTAATATTCCCATTAAGGGTAAGCTGACAAAGGAAGTGTTTGAGAATATGGATTTTGCCTCCGTCAGGGCGATCCTCCACGAATACAAGGGGACTCACTTTTACATGGCGGTCAAAGCGCAGGACGGCATACCACCCGAAAGATTTGAAGAACTTAAAAAACTGGTAAGCACCAATTTTGAAGCGCATGGTATTCATGCCGATCAATTCCAAAGTATGCGTTTCAACGAATAACCCCCTTTGGGGGGTATGGTTGGCGCAATTGCTGCCCTAATTTTGCTTCCGTCTAACAGAAAAATGATAACCATAAAAAGCGGAAGGAAATGAAAACGATAATCCAGAAAACAATGGGGCTGCTTACCGTAGCCATCGCCCTGGCAAGCTGCGCAAAAAAAGACAATATGCCGAACCCGGAAGGCACGGGCGAATGCTGGTACAGCATTACGTTGGATGATGAAATCGCCAGCCCCAACCTGTTTGGGCAAGACAACATCCACATCACTTCCACCTACGGCATCCAAGACGATGAAGAAGAAGGTGGATTGTTTATTTCCATTTCGCAAACAAAAGCTGACGGAGAAATGAAACTGGCCTATGCTTTCGGAATTGAGTTAGCCGAATTCAACCGCGAAACACCCATGGGCACAGTCTTTACCGCCGACTCTGCGGTCGATATATTTTTTGCACAGTCTCTTATCAAACCAGCATGGGACGTGGGGCCACATTATATTAAGGTTGAAGGCAACGGTGATGAGGGCGTACCAACCCTGCCCACGCTCACAGTGGTGGAGAACTCCGACCAACGGATACGGTTCCGGGTGGCCGGAATGGTGGAGAAGTGGGAAGGCGATCTTGACAAAGACGCTAAAATGGTAGGGCTAGTCAATATAGGGGGCTAATTTATTATCGGCCGCTCCCACTACATCGAAACCCCAATGAACGGAATGTATATAGCAGGGGTGAATTGTGAATGTAAAGAAAAATAAGCAATGGGTGCTAAGATTCTCCTTGCAGCGCTAGCTTGATGGGAAGCTTGAAGCGTACGCGTACGGGCTTGCCGTTTACGATTCCCGGCTTCCACCTCGGCGAATGCTTCAATACCCGCACGGCCTCTGCACCAGTGCCGTGCCCCAGATCGTTGAGCACTTCTACGTGGGTAATCGTACCGTCTGCTTCGACAATAAACCCCATCTACAACGTTCCGTGTACATCATTGTCAATGGCTTCATGGGGAAACCGGTAGTTGCTCCCTACCCACTGAATGAACGCTTGGAGACCACCCGGGGGTTCGGGCATGACCTCCAACATCGCCGCATCCAGCATGGCGGTATCCTGCTTAGCATTGCTGACTGGCGCACGTTGTTGCCTTGCTTTTGCTTGGCGCACATTGACCGCGACTGGCAATTGGTAGCGCGCCCGCACCGGGCGCCCGTTGATAATCGCTACGTTCCAGGGGGGTGAGGTGGCGATGGCCTTCCTTACAGCTTCTCCCACGCCGAAACCGAGCGTGTCTCGCATATAAATATGAGAAAGTTCACCGGTTCGCTCAACGACAAATTCGACCATTAGCTCCCCTTGTACATCAGCGGTAAGCGCCGAATCGGGGTATTCGATGGCCGCTTCCAACCACCGGAGGTAAGCAAGCTTGCCACCAACCGGCGTGGGGGCTATTTCGAATTGGCTATAAATGGCTGTATCCTGCTGCGCAGAAGCATGCAATGATTGACTGAAAATAAGACCAATCAAGGTAATAAGAACATATAGACGGTTTTGCATACCGACAAACATCGGTAAAAACCGCAGTTAAAAGCATAGTGGTTTTTGGGGATTTTGCTGAAAAATCAGAAAATTTAATAGCTTTATCAGCTGAAAAACACGGGCTACCAAAGTGACCAAGTTAGTTTGAAGACATATATAAACCCAAATAAAGAAAAAATATGATGATACAACGCATGGGGATGGCCCTGATTCTGGTAAGCATCACCCTATGGGTACTGGCAGCTGTTGGTTTAATACCGTACAAAATTGCACTGATATGTTCGTCTATCGCATTGGTGGCGAATATTAAACGGTCGAAAGCGCTGCAGCAATATACCTTTACGGGATGGGTTTTGGTTTGTATACTGGCTGCACTGCTTTACCCGGATTCATTTGTCCGGATAGGCGATTTCCGGCTCGAACTGTTGATCATCCCCCTCACCCAATTAATCATGTTTGGCATGGGAGCGACCTTAAGTCTTGATGATTTCGTTAGGGTGGCGAAATCGCCACTGCCCATATTGATTGGCACCGTATTGCAGTATGCGGCAATGCCGTTGGTGGCACTTTTAATTGTCACGGTTTTTGGATTCGAGGGTGAACTGGCCGCAGGCGCGATACTGATTGGTTCCGTATCAGGCGGCATGGCGTCCAACCTGATGACTTACCTGGCGAAAGGGAACGTGGCATTATCGGTAACCATGACATTTGTATCTACGTTGATATCGCCAATGGCTACACCGCTCGTGATGAGTCTCCTGGCAGGAACTTTTATCGTTATAGACCCCGTGCAGATGATGTTTTCCATTATCAATATGATCATTGTGCCGTTGGTAGCCGGATTAATAGCCCACGATATCGTGTACAAAGACAGGGCATACGCCCAGGGCATGAAGAAATTAATTGGGGTGCTGGCCCTATTTGCCATCCTCATGGCTGGCATCATTTTCATCGGCAGGGATGTTTTAGGTACATTCTATTCGGGGGTGCTTTTGGGAACCGTCATGGTTATTGCCGTGATTATTATCAAGATGCTGCTTATCAACCGCGTTTCAGCAAAAGCCATTATCAGTCGTATTTTTCCACTGATATCGATGATATGTATCTGTATGGTAATTACCATTCTGATTTCACAAACGCATTCCATGATTCTTGATATCGGAATACTCCTTCTTTTGGCCGTTGTTTTACATAATTTCTTAGGGTATGGTTTGGGCTACTGGGTCTCCAGGGGAGTCGGTGCGTTGTTGGGCCGGATCGGGTTCAAACTAAACATCTTTGAAAGTGCGGCCTCACGGGTTAGTGAATCCGAGTGCCGCACGATTGCCATCGAAGTGGGCATGCAAAACGCCGGCATGGCTACGGGTTTGGCGATTGACGTATTTAAAAGCTATGTGGCTGCGTTGCCTGCCAATCTTTTTGGCACCTGGATGAATGTATCAGGTTCAATTTTGGCAAATTATTGGCAGAAGAGACCCTTGGCCGATGACAACCAGCCAGTGGGCCCTGATGAAAAATAACCGCTATTGCACCGGTGCGGCCGGGTTTTCTGTTGGCTCGTAGTACAGCACGACGGCACCGGAATGGAACGTTTTGGTCTTTATGAGTTTGAGAAACCTCATGTCATTGATGTTTTTAAATAACGGTAAACCTTTGCCTGCGATAATGGGGTGTACACAGAGCTGGTATTGGTCAACTAAATTAAGTTCCGTGGCGGCTACAATCAAGCTCGGGCTGCCCGCCAAAATATCGTTATCTGATTGTTGCTTAAGTGCCAGAACTTCGTCTTCGAGGCTTCGCGTTGCGATCCGTGCACTTTCCCAATCCACTTTTTTTAGCGTCTGGGAAAAAACAACTTTGGGGATGCGGTCCATGATCACTGCAAATTCATCCGTTGCCCGGTTACCGGTAGGGTTTTTCACGATAGGTGGCCAATACTCCATCAGCTGGTAGGTTATCCTTCCGTATAGCACCGTGCCGATACTGGTCAGTAGCGCACTGTAATGCTGATGTAATTCGTCGTCTGCAATCCCATACGTGTGGTCGCAGAACCCGTCAAGCGTCATATTGATTCCTGCAATTAGTTTTCCCATGATGTATTGTTTTAAACGCTGTTTATACAAAGATACTACCGGTACATGGCAATGGGGCTGGGAGAAAGAGACAAACTACAGGGGTGGAAAAGCCAGCATGCACCAAAATTGTATTATTTCCAAAAACGTATCTTTATCCGCGATGACGGAATTAAGGAACAGAACCATACCGTATGGGCTGGAGCGGCTCGGCATTTTTACCTACAAAGTGTTCGTTTGGCTTTTTCTGGGTGTCGTTATCGGTTCGTTTGTAGCCCAGATTCAGGGCTTTATGCCGATGTGGTTTATCGTGGTGCATATTCTGGGTTCCATCGCGTTGGGTTGGGTGTTTGGCCTGGTATATCTAGGGTATATCGACCATAAAGCGCGCCTGTCGGCATCCGTCCCGTCGTATGGCGCGAACAGCGCTGCCCCCGCACGGATAGACCACATTTATTATGCCGGTATACGGATGATGGAAAAACGTGATTTGATGGTTATCGAAGTCACCGTATTTCCGAGATCCGGCAGGCCGTATCAGACAACAATACGCCAATTCATGACAGCCGATCAGCTTGATCAGCTGGACGAAGGGGCAATGGTAACCTTCCACGAAGATGCACACGACCCGGGATATGGCACGATATCGCCCGAATTGCCGACGGGCGAACTCCGGGCAGACGTTGAGACGTTTAAGGCGGATACGATCTTTCCCGAACGGCGAAAAACAGGGCTCTTACTCTTGGTTGGACGTAATCCGAACGTGTTTACGCGGTCGGTGAGTATGTTGCTGATCTTCGCGTTGTTTGGTTTCGGCTTTCTTTCGCCTTTTATAATGACGGGCAATGTAGACTGGCTGCGCTTGAGGATGACCTATTTTCCACAGAAGCTGGTTTTTCAATACAAAGGGAATTTTAATCCAGAAGCGTTCAGAAAAACCTATGATAAGGCCATTGAACACATCGGCGACCGGCATATTGAATCCCTGTTGTTTTACAAAGACTTTACCGCCGTAAGGGCAGAAGACCCCGATAAGCCAGGCTTCATCGCGCATACGACCATCACTGGCAATCTCGTGGAAGAAGGTATCTTGTCATCGACGGCCGCCGAGCCCGATCGGCTGTTCACCGTCGATTCAATCCGCTTCGATTCCTTCCGAAAAGCGCTGGACGATGTTGCAACCGATCATGATGTGGATGACATCATGTACATCGGTGTCCGTAAAGGGTTTAGAAGAGGTGTAACTATCCACGTGGTGTTTGAAGGTGGCCATGAGTCGCTCGAATATCACAGCGAGACGGGCGTTCGATTGCCGGAGTAAGAAGGATGGCCTAACCAAAAAATACAATCATAGGGCCAGCAAGCGATTTTTTTGTTGGAATTACAATGGCGCTTCTTTACAGAAGCATCTGCTTGGGGACGTGGGACGGACGTATTCGGCCCGGACCGCATGAATTGAAAGCCCCGAAATGAGAAGAGTCGGGGCTTTCTTGTTTACTTATTCTGGTATGGCAACCACAGCTTCGTAATCTTCCAGGTGAGGCAACGAAAAGGTAAGCCTGTTGTTCTTCCAGGAAAAAGGCAGCTCGATATTACCTTTCAGGGTGTATACCTTTGCCGGTTTTTCGGCCAGTTCAATATCCACTTCGATGTCGTGGATTGAGTACGGTCGAAAGAACGTATTGCCATTGTACCCACTCAGGTTAATCAGGTGGAGGATATGCCCATCGGGCTGGTCGGCTGCGGCTGAGTCCCCATCGTTCCACTGAAATGCTTTCCACAGGAGTTCAACTTTGGCCGGCGCGTTGGTACTGATCGTCTCGCCCGCCTGCGGGTACGCTATTTCCAGCAACTTCAGCCAAAGCGCTTTATACTGCTCATAGCCCGACTGGAAATAAAGCTTGCCGATATGGCCGGGCAGTAAGACATGCGTCTGTTTGCCTACCGTCTTCAGGCCAGCCGCGGCATAACCCGTATCCTCATGCCCACCGACATTTTCGGGCGGGCCGGGGCGTCCTTTCGATAAAATGGGGAACAGGGTTTTTGCTGTCGGAAACTCGTAGCGGGACAGGTTATATTGCCACGACATCATGGTTTGGTCGGGCAATCCTGCAAAGCCATCCTGCGCATCTACGCGAAGGTAATTGCCAGTTCCATCGTATTTTTCTTCTACACATACAGCGCCGAAAAACTCGCGGAGGAAATCGGGGTGGTTGGCGAAAGCCAGATTGGTTGCCACGAGGCTGGTGCTTTCCTTTGCCGCAGCTGTCAGGGCAGCGAGGTCAGCGTCGCTGAAGCCGGCAATACTGGGCACCACAATCGCCCGGTACTGCTTTAGTCGTTCTGGATGGCGGTGCAGCGTTTGGTGGCCAATGATATCGAACGGAATATGTGCCTCCCTGAGCATAAGCTGCAGCCCCCGGTATTCATCGGCAAGGTCGCCATGCACCCACAGCGCGGGCGACAGCACCGCAACCCTGGCTTCGGAAGTATAGCGGCCGTAATACCGCTCATGGTCGCGATGGAAAGCGTAAACCTGACGCATCACGTCAAAATTGCGGGCGTCCGTGTTTCCGGCAATCTGGCCCATCATGCTCACGTCCAGACCGGAGCCGTTGGCGATGTTCTCGTACAGGCGGATGCGTACCTCCTCCGGCTCCACGGCGTTGAATCGCGAGCGGAAGGACAACTGCTGGATGGACGCATTGCTCACGATGTGGTCCGGGTAGGTGCCAAGCGTGTTGGCCACATTGTCTGACGCGGTGTAGGGCCAGTAAGGGATCGACGCATTCCGCTGTGATTCGTGGCGGATGATGTCTACATAGTTATCGGTATATGTGCAGATGGCAATCTGCCGGCTTTTGCTCTTGACCACTTCGTGGAGCCGTTTGGCCCACCTGTCGAGCACGTCTTGCCGGTATTCGAGGTAGCGTCGGTACACCGGGTCCGCCCGATCTTCTTTAACCGGCAGCTCCAGGCCGCCACTGAATTCGGCAAAGCGCTCCCGCTCGAATGGGTTGTGGTCTATCCCGAAATATTCGCCGGTATAGGCGTTTGATGTTTGGTATCCGGGCATGTTCAGGAAGATGCCATCTATCGGATAGTTGTCCATGATTTCCCGGATGATCTCAAATGCTTTCTCCTGCACATAGGGCGCGTTGATGGAGACCACATAGATGTCGTCGTTTACCATCCGCTCGCCGTTGGCCGAGCGGTAACACCAGTCGGGGTGCTTTTCGAATATTTGCTTGTGCAGGCGGCTGAAGTCGACCCGCACGATGACCTTGATGCCGTGTTCGTGGCATTTGTCGACGATGTCGCCAATGAGGTTATCGGCGGCGTGGGGGTTTCGGTAGTGATAGTCCAGCTCGGTCGGGTAGAACGCCATGATGCCGCCTACGTTGATGATCAGCGTATTTGCTGACATCTCGACGAGGTCGGCTACGAATTGTTCGGGCTCGATGTCGGCCGCTACGAAAGCGGGCAGGTTGGTCTGTACCACGCGGAGGTTATTGCGTTTCCACCATTCGGGGGTATCGGCCAGCGCACAGACCGGGATGTAAAAGGTCAGGCATAAGACGGCCGCCAAAAGCCAGTGGTGTTTTTTCATCATGGGTTCAGTTATTAGTAATTGGGTTCATATCCATTGCTATCTGTATATCGCGCATCACCTGTGGCCGCAGCTGCTCCCAGGAGAATGTTTTGAATTCATTGCCGTAATACTCATTGGCCACGTGCGGCACGGGCCGGTAGCGGTCAATGGTGTAACGGATCACACCGTCCCAATGTTCCACACAACGCCGCAGTGCTTCGATGGCCTCGTTACGCCGATCCTGATCGCCTGTTTGCCGGAAATATTCGAGCGCCACCGCCGCGCGGACCTTGTCGGCGAAGTAGAGGCCCAAGTAAGTCCACGTCGCCATGTCGTCCAGTTCGGATACCAGTGAACCGTGGTGGCGCGGCATCCGTTGCCGGATGTCTTCGACAAGCGTGAGCGCTGCCCGGCTGTCGGCTTCCGATTGTGCGGCAAATTGAAGCGGCGTGGTTTTTCCTGTAGGTGGTGTTCCTTTCAGTACCGAGGAAACATAGGGTTTTATTGCTATCAGATTGGTGTCAAGCACTTCGTGGTACATCAGCTCGGCAATGGAGATGAACGGCGAACTCCGGTCGAACGGCACATCCGGATTGGCCGGTTCAGCTGCGATGAAGCCTTCGCTGTAGAGCGTATAGTCCCACGTAGACCGGTAGAAACTGGCCAGCCGCAGCGGCAGCTGGCTGGCCAGCTGATAGAGCTCAAAAAGGTTGCCGGCCAGCGGCTTGCCGTAGCGCAGCGCCAACTGATCTTCGAGTGCGGCATCAGGAAGCTTCGGATCATAAAGCAGGCGCCCCCATAAGGTGTAGAACAGCCATTGTTTTTCGAAGGCGTAGTTCCAGGTCCGGTCTGGTGTGGGTAACGACGCATAATCGAGTGCGGGGATATAGCCTTCTGAGCCGATGAAATATCCGTTTACCGCATCCAGTTTATTTTGCAGGATGTGCTCCCGGATAAAACCAGCCTGGCCCCAACGGAGGATGAAGAAGTCTTCGTTGCGCACCATCCATTGAATGCGGTAGCTTTCGGGCGCAGGATCCCAGAAGCGGCTGTCCAGTTCGCCCGAGTGGAAGTCGTGGGTAATGGCTAACTGCGGTGTGGAGTGACCATGCGACCAATTGAACTTGATTTCAACCAATGCCGGTTCTTCCAGTCCGGCGCTGTCCAGCAGGTTACGCATCGCCATCGGATCGCCGGCGAGCACCGATCGGTGGAGGAACTTTACCGGCCGGGAGGCATCTTTCATGCCCTGTAACACGGTTTGGGCAATCCAGTCTTCTCGTTCCTGCGGTGACATGGCATCGGGGAAGTTGCCCATCCAATCGGCCAGTGTAACGCCGATGCCGGTAAGATCGGGATATTCATCGATGACCTGCCGTACGCTTTCACGGGTATAGGCCGCTACTATCGGAGAGCGGTCGTTATACTCCGACGCGCCATAGGCTTCGGCGAATTCCGGCGATACGACAATGTTCCAATTGACGATGAAGGTCTGTATACCCCGTTCCCGGGCCATGCCGAAGAGGGCAGTCCAGAACTGCTTCCAGTCGGCCAGTTCTTCATCGTCAAACGGCGTAGCTTTAGGAAATGACTCCGATCGTACCATGAACGGGAACGGATGGTTGTTCCATAGCGACAAGACGTTGAAGCGGTTGTCGACCATCATGTCCAGAAACCGTTCCCAGAAAGCCAGGTCGCGACATACGCCAAGGTGCATGTCCGTGGCCTCGTTTTTCCGGTAAGGCGACCATGGGAGGTTGAATTTGAGGATGCGGTATTCCAGGAAAGGGTGGGTTGTCTTTTCTGCTATCGTCCGTATCGTTCCGTTCACCAGCCAGTGGTCCATTACCTCGCGGAGGCCGTATTGCGCACCGATGGAGTCGGCGCCGATGACGTACAGGCGGTTTGAATCGCTGTGCCATTTCAGGGTGAAGCTTTCCGGTTCCAGCGCTCCGGTATCCGTTTCCGGCGCGGCGGCCGCCAGTCCGGGGTGCATCCTGTCATTTTGAAGCACCACCACACCGCCTGAGGAGGCGAGCCTGTCCGGGTTTCCGATGGCCAGGGTGGCACCCTGCCGGGCAGCCTGGGTTTTCACACGGTTGGCCAGCAGTGTCAACGGTTTGCTGCTGCGGTCAAAGTATACGCGCACGCTGTCGCCGGCGTGGGCGGCAGGTACCGCCGCCATACACCATGCAACAAGAAACAGCAATTTCAGTAACCTATCCATAAGCGATTTAATCAGTTATATCCGGGGTTTTGTGGAAATATGGTGGGGTCATTGATGATTTGTACCTGGTTTAATGGCACCGGAAATAGCGTCATGAACGACTGCATGCCCGTGGGCTGCATGGTTTCGAATGCCCTGCCTGTACGTACCAAATCAAACCAGCGATGACCTTCGAAAGACAGTTCCAGGCGCCGCTCGCGATAAATGAGTTCACGGACTTCGTCGCGACTTCCTGTGACCGCCGGCGATACCCCTGCACGTTGACGCACTTGGTTGAGTTGCTCGATGGCTGCTGCGGTCTTTCCGTTTTCATTCAGCGCTTCAGCATACATGAGCAGTACGTCTGCGTAGCGGATGACTTTCCAATTGGCGCGGCTATCGCCCACCACGTTTACCGGGGTGACGTATTTCAGCGTATAGTGCTGGGAGGTAGCGGCCGGCAGCCGTACAAACTGGCCCTGATTGTTGATGAACCCTCCCGGTGTGCCCACGGTAATTTCGCGGCGTTTGTCTTCCGGCTCGAAGAGCGCCCGCAGTACGGCGGTGGGGGAATAGGTCTCCGCCAGTTCACCGCCTTTTATGCCGTAATGGTCAGCCATCGCTGACGAATTGGGCATGAATCGGTGCGTAAATATGCTTCCCTGATTGCCGAGACCCTCCTCGTATTCGATGTCGAAAATGTATTCGCTATGGTGTTCGTTCTTCGAATAATCGAAGAGATCGTTGTAATCGGTGAGCAACGCATAACCCATGGTCGTCACTTCGGCAAGCACATCTTCAGCCTTGCCAAAGTCGCCCACCGTGAGGTATACCCGGCCGAGCAGCGCTTTCGCCGCGCCGCTGGTGGCACGCCCGAGGTCGGCTCCGCCATGCGAGGTGGGCAGCATCTCGGCGGCGGCGAGCAGATCGGGGATGATCACCTCGTTGTAAATCTGCTCCACGGGCGCCCGCGGCAGGGTGTAGGCCTCCTCGGTGGTCAGCGGGCTTGTCACCGCAGGCACCGCCCCGAAGATGCGTGCCAGGTCGAAATAGGCCAGGGCCCTTAGGAAACGGGCTTCGCCGATGTGGCGGTTGCGTTGTTGGAGAGTTTGTTCATCGACTTCATCGATGTGTTGGAGCACCAGGTTGGCCCGGGTAATGGCCACGTAGTAGTTGCTCCAGGTCGTGGCCAGTATCGGGGTATTGTCTTGCATGGCGAAGACATCGGCAAGGTACCAGGGATCGTTCTTGACCACTTCCTGCGTGACATCCTCTCCGGGGACATCACCGAATATCCAGAAATCCTGGTATTGTGTCTGTAGTGCCGTATACACGGCATTAACCGCGTCTTCGAAGTCGCTATCGGTTTGATAAAGCAGGTCGGTTGTTGTACTCGATTCGGGCCTGATATCAACGAAACTGTTCGAACAGGCAGAAGCGGCAGCGAGAAGAACGACACCGGCCATTCGGCCGATCCAGCTGCTGATATGTGATATATTGGTATTCATTTATCTTCAATTTTGGGTCTTAAAAACGAGCATTCAATCCAAGGATGAAACTTTTTGGCAACGGATAGTTGTTATAATCGATACCCGGCGTCAACGCATCGGTACCCGTACTTACGTCAGGGTTGAACGACGTGTTGTTGGTAAAGATAAACGGGTTGTTTGCACTGAAGTATAAGCGCAGGGAACCCATCCGCCATTTGTCGGTTACGGTAGCCGGCAGTTGGTAAGCCAGCGTGATGTTGTTGATGCGTAGGTAGCTGCCCGAATCGAGGTAGCGCGTGCTGACGGTGCGGACGCCGCCCGTAGGGGCGTCGTTTGGTCTGGGCGTGTGGCCGTCGCCCGGGTTCTGCTCCGACTTCCAGTAGTCCAGTTGAGTGTCGAGCGTTTTACTCCGTGAACGGGTGGTGAGACGGATGTCATTGGCGGTACTGGTAATCTGGTTACCATAAACCCCCTGCAGGTTGACGCTCAACGAGAAATCCTTGTAACCGAAGTTATTGGTCATGCCATAGAAAAAGTCGGGGTAAGGCGATCCGATGATGGTATAGTCATAGCTGTTGATGACGCCATCGGGCACACCGTCGGGCCCGCTGATGTCGACGAAACGCTGGTCGCCCACCCGCGAGCGGTCAGGCGCTCCCGGATTGTAGATAGGCCCTGCATCGAGTTCCGTCTGGTTACGGAATACACCGTCGGTAATCAAGCCGTAGAACATGCCAATGGGCTGGCCTACCTGCGTGATATGACGTGCCGATATGATCGGATCGCCAGTGGGGCCGAGCCGAAGCACTTCGTTGCGGTAGGTCGAGAAGTTGGCCGTGGTAGACCAGGTAAATTCCCGTTCGATGTTGCGGGTGCTTAACACGAGCTCTACTCCGGAGTTTTTCACTTCGCCAATGTTCATCAGCGATGTGTTGAAGCCGGTGATGGCCGGCACGTTCACATTCAGCAGGAGGTCGGTGTTTCTCGAATTGAAGTAATCCGCCGTGAGGCTGATGCGGTTGTTGAAAAGTGAGGCGTCCATGCCCACATTTATTGAGCGCTGTTTTTCCCAGGTCAGGTTGGGGTTGGCCAACCGTGCCGGTGCGTAGCCACCCACGGCACCGCCACCGAAATTGTAGCGGTAGTACAGCACGTTTGCATAGTGTTCGTAGTTGCCGATGTTGTTGTTTCCTGTCTGGCCGAAGCTGACGCGGAACTTCCAGTCGTTGATTGCGTCTACGTCCTGGAGAAACCCTTCCTGCGAAATGCGCCACGCGAAGGCCGCCGAGGGGAAAAATCCATACTTGCTATTGGCGCCGAAACGTGAGGAGCCGTCCGTACGTACGGAAGCAGTGAGCAGGTATTTGCCGAGGTAATTATAGTTTACCCGCGCGAGGTACGATACCAATGACCAGTCGCTGATACCAGCGCCGCCATCGTTTAAGATACCACTCACCGCACTGAGGTAGGGGACAAGGTTGTTCGGGAAGTTATTGCTCTCCAGAAAGTTGTCTTGCATGCGTTCTTTCTGGCTCGAAAAGCCTACGAGGCCTGTCAACTCATGGTCGCCGAACGTTTTGTTGTAGTTGATGGTGGTTTCCGTAATCCAGTTGAGCGATTGCGCGGTATTGTCCTGCCCATTGGGCGGGCTGTTCAGGAAAACCGGCAGTTGCGGCTCAAAGAGCGTGTTTTTCAGGTTACTGTATGTCGCTCCGGCCATCACCTTGATGTTGAGGTCGTCGGTAAACGAATAGGTGGCATTGACGTTTCCAAGAAACTTTCCCATCATCGCCTTGTTCATTAGCTCGTTGGCCAATGCAAGTGGATTGAACAGGTTGGTGGAGGCGTCCAGGTCGCGGTAAACGAAGTAGGAGCCATCGGGGTTGAGCACCGGATAGTAATACTGTGCAGACGTGGCCTGCGAGATGATGCTCTGGTTGGCTCCGCCGCCCCATCCACTTTCGGTGACGCGGTTCTCGTCGGTAAACGCACCATTCAGGTTCAGTTGCACGTTGAGTCTTTCGTTGAGCTTTGCATCGAGGTTGCTGCGGAACGAATACCGTTTGAAGTTGCTGTTGATGACGATCCCATCCTGGTCGAGGTACTCGCCGCTGATGGCGTAACGGACCTGTTCTGTACCGCCGTTTGCCGAAAGCTGGAACTGGCGCTGGGGCGCGGTCTGCAGGATGTAATCCATGGGGTCGACATTGGTGGTGTTGGTGCCATTGAGTACGTCGAGTACCGTTTGCGGTACGGGGAAGTTCCACGTATCGGGATTACCCGACACATCGGCATTGTTATCCAGATTGCGGTTCCTTATCCCGTCGTAGTAGTATTGCGCCTGCTGGTGTACATTCATGAAATCGGGCGATTTGGAAATTTGCTGCAGGCCGTACAATGCATCGAATCCAATGGTAGTGCGACCATGCTTTCCGCGTTTGGTGTTGACGATAATCACGCCGTTGGCACCGCGTGATCCGTAAATCGCCGTTGCCGAGGCGTCTTTCAGGATATCCATGCTTTCGATATCGCTCGGATTGAGGGTCTGGATGTTATCGGTCGGAAACCCGTCTACCACGTAAAGCGGCTGCGACCCGGCAGAAATACTCCCCACGCCCCTTACCCGGATTTGCGGAGATGCGCCCGGTGCACCGGATATCGGCATTACCTGTACGCCCGGCACCTTGCCGACCAGTGCCTGGTCAACACGGGATACACCGAGATCGCGGAAATCGGCGGAAGCGACTGATGCCACCGAACCGGTGAGGTCTTTCCGCGATACCGTGCCGTAGCCCACGACCACCACCTCCTCCAGTTCCGAGGCATCTTCTTCCAGTGTGATGGTGAGGGTTGTCTGGCCAGCTACCGCAAGTTCTTTCGGCAAGAAGCCGATATACGTTACCAGCAGCACCGCGTCGTTGGCTGCGGTTAACGTGAAATTCCCGTCGTTGTCGGTAGCGGTACTGCTATTTGGCGATCCCTTTACTGCGACCGACGCGCCCGAGAGGGGTATGCCATCAAGGTCGGTGACCGTGCCGCGGATGGTCTGCTGCTGCAAGGGTACGGATTCACGTTGCTTTGTCTTTTGGATGATCACCATGGATTTATCAACGCGGAAGGTGACATCCTGCCCCTGAAAACAGGCTGTGAGGATGTCCATTACGCTGGCGTTGTGCTGGTGGATATCCACGAGCCGTTGGTCGTCCAGTTCGTCGGCGAAGTATACAAAATCGAGCTTCGTCTGTTTATTCAGCTCGAAAAGCACTTGCTTAATCGTAACGTTTTCCATGTTAATGGATGCGCGCTGGGCCAGTACGTTTGCCTGGGCCTGGAAGAGAAAAAGCAACACGAAAAGCGTTGACAGCTTCATGATGATAAGCGGTTTTAATCTATAAAGTAGGGTCATGCCGGCCGATGTGTCGGCATAAGTTTTATATATTTGCATATAGGTCTTGTTAAATGATCCAACATTTAGTTCAATGGCCTGTTTTACCCGGCGATTTGCCGGCGGCCAGGAGTGAGGAAGCACTTCTGGCCTCTTTTTAAACAGGTTGTTATCAGGTGCTCATTACAGGTTATTTCATGACCGATATCCTCCTTCCTTCTGTTTTGAACCTGACGTCGCCCAGCGCCTCCAGCGAAGCGAGCACTTCTGTTAGCGGGCGTGTGCGTGCTATTCGTCCACTGTATTTGCGTTCAGACGGTGTTCCCTGAAACACCACTTCGTAATCGTACCAACGGGCGATGTTGTTCATGATGGCCGTTATGTCCTGGCTTTCGAACGAGAAGTAACCGTTTTTCCAGGCCAGTGCCTCATGGAGATCCACCTTGCGTTTTTTCATCACAGGCGTGGCCGCATCGGCGTATGCCTGTTCGCCGGGCACCAGCGTGAGCGAATGGTCGCCCTGTGACACGGCCACACGGCCCGTTTCAAGCGTTACCGCCGTTCCCGGCTCATCCCGGTAAGCCATCATGTTGAATCGGGTGCCCAGCACCTGCACGTCGATATCGCCGGCAACAACATGAAAGGGTCGTTCGGAATCGTGTGAAACATCAAAGTAAGCCTCGCCTGAAAGGGTCACCCGTCGCTCTTTGTTGCCGAACCACAGCGGATAAGAAAGCGACGAACCGGCATTCATCGATACCAACGTGCCATCGGGTAATGCCAACTGGAAATTGCCGCCCTTAGGCGTGTGGAGCGTGTTCATCTCCTCGCTTTGCTGCTGGCGTCTGTCTTTCTCCGTTGCCGAATCGTAGGCCACCGATCCGTCTTCCAGGTATCGGATCGTTACGTTTCCGTCAGCAAGTAACTGGTTGCCCTGCAGCTTGTCCAGCCTTACGGTGCGGCCATCGGCAAGCACCAGTATCGCGGCGTCACTTCCGGCGGGTACCGCCTCATTGGCCAGCTGTTCGTTTATGCGCGTGGTATCATCTCCACCGCCGGGGAAATACAGGAACAGGGAGACACCCAGGAGACAGATGACGGACGCCGCGGCCCACGCGATGTGCCAACGGCGGCGCGTTGGCAGAAAAGACCGCCCACGGTCGATGCGGCTCGTCAGCTGTTCATACAGCTGGTCCTGCACATCCCGCCGATGTGCCGTGTCGCGCCACTCCCAGGTTCCGTGCCCGCTTTCTGCTTCAAACCAGGCAGCCAGAAACTCCTCCTCCTCGGGAGACGTTTCTCCATTTACAAAGCGCCGCAGCAACTCCGCGATCTCGTTTTTCCGCATATCCACTGAACCGAATCTATATATTGGTTTTATAGGTAAGATGAAGAAACCCCGGCTTGGTAGTATAAAAAAGTTCAAAAAATTTTAACAGGGCTTTTTTTATGGAAGAAATCGCAATAGAATGGCCGGTAAAACTTTGACGGTGAGCTTGATGAGTTTTAGGGCGTAGTTGATTTGTTTTTTTACGGTGTTTTCGGAAATGTTCAGCCGTGTGGCGATTTCACGGTTGCTGAGGTTTTCGAAGCGACTCAACAGGAATACTTCACGCATCCGCGGGGGCATCCGAGTCACCTGCTTATCGATAGATTCCTGAAGTTCGGTGAGGGTAAGCGCGTCCTCTGCAGAACGTTCGTGAGACCCATCATTTAGGAATGCGCTCAGGCTGCTGATAAATCGTTGATGGTTTTGCTGTAAGGCAATAAACCGGAGGGCACCATTCCGCGCCATGGTAAACAGGTATGCTTTTACCGATTCGATATGCTGCAACCGCTCCCGCTGTTCCCAGATTTTGAAAAACGTGTCTTGCAACACATCTGCGGTATCGTCCTCATCTTTCAGTACACGGACAACATAACGAAAGAGGGCCTCCCAATAACGATGGTACAATTGGTCAAATGCCCGCTTTTCTCCGTTGGCCAAATCGCTTAATAGGGCCTTTTCATCTGCTCCATCTGTCAATACGAAAACTCCTCCCGGTTGTTTATCCTGGCTTTATCCGAAACGGTAAAAATAGGGAAACCTTGGCCGACTACCAAATCAAATCATTATTGATTAACTTTGCAGTTCAAAGACAAACCATGCATATACGACCAATCATTATCAGTTTTCTGCTTTTCATTGTGGCGGGAGCTTCGGCACAGGAATTAAATTTAGCGACGTTTAACGTGAGGAACGATAACAACTCATCGGATTCCATTCAGGGTGACGGCTGGAAGGTACGGTATCCCGTTATCGTACAGCTGATTCGGTTTCACGAGTTTGATGTGTTCGGTACTCAGGAAGCGCTTCTCCATCAGCTTGAAGACCTAAAGGAAAACCTGCCGGGCTACGCGTATGTCGGCATCGGGAGGGACGATGGCAAGCAGGCCGGCGAATATTCGGCGATCTTTTACGACACAAGGAAGTTCAAGGCATTGGAACACGGCGATTTCTGGCTCTCCGAACTAACTGACGTTCCGAATAAAGGATGGGATGCGGCGCTGCCCCGGATTTGCAGCTGGGTTAAATTGGAATTGCTGGAAAACGGGAAGATCTTGTATTTTTTCAATGTGCATTTTGATCATGTGGGCGTGGTGGCACGAAATGAAAGCGCGAAGCTGATCATCCGGAAGGTGAAAGACCTGGCGGGCGGGCACACTGCTGTACTCACGGGTGATTTTAACGTAGACCAGCATAGCCCCAGTTATGCCGAGCTTACCGGAACACCGATATTGAAAGATGCCTTCGACATTGCTGGTATAAAATATGCCACGAACGGAACGTTCAATAATTTCAATCCGAACAGTAAAACGGAAAGCCGTATCGATCATATTTTCGTAACGCCGGATTTTAAAGTAATTAAATATGGCGTGCTGACCGACACCTATCGGTCAAGGCTGGAAAACGCGGAAGAGGCCTATACATCCGGTAATTTTCCAAGGGAAGTATCGCTGAAGGACTACCGCGCCCGCACACCGTCAGACCATTTCCCGGTGATGGTGAAGGTGGTCATGCCGTAACGGGTTTCTCTTTTTTAGTCACCCTTCCGTTTTTGAGGCTTTTGCTTTATAATATTTTCAATCTGAATCCGGAAAATGACCGTTCGTTGTGCATATGTCTCACAGCGACGTGATATTATGCGTATGTTAAATTAAAAAATGCTGGAATAATTTTTTTGCCTAAGTTTGGAGGCTAACTGTATCATAAATTGAAATGGAAAAAAGAGAATTTCTAAAGCTCTCGGCTGCTGCCATCGCAGCTGGATTTGCGTATCCATTTTTCGGATGTGCCGGAAAGGAAAAAAAATTATTGAACTGGGCCGGAAATTATACTTACGGCACGGGCAACCTGCTGAAGCCTTCGACCACGCCGGAAGTGCGCAATATGGTGCTGGGGCAGGATAAAGTGAAAGCACTGGGAACCCGGCATTGTTTCAATGGCATCGCCGATTCGAAGGATTGTCTGCTGTCTACCGAAGGGTTAGTTGACCTGGTCAATCTGGACCGGGCGGCAAACACGGTCACCGTAGGCGCAGGTATACGTTATGGCCAGCTGGCTGATTACCTCCAGCAGGAGGGCTTTGCATTGCATAACCTCGCATCATTGCCGCATATTTCGATAGCGGGGGCGTGCGCTACGGCAACCCACGGCTCGGGCACGGGTAACCTCGCTTCGGCAGTCGTGGCATTTGAAATTGTAACTGCCGACGGGGAGGTGAAAACTGTTTCGAGGGCCACCAATCCGGAAGAATTTGCCGGCATGGTCGTAAGCCTGGGAGCGTTCGGTATCATCACCAACATCACGTTGCGGGTGGAACCGACGTTTGACGTGCGGCAGGATGTTTACCTCGATCTCTCCTTCGACCAGCTCGAAGACCACTTCGATGCCATTATGTCAAGCGGGTACAGTGTTAGCCTGTTTACCGACTGGCAGAACGGGAACGTGAGCGAGGTGTGGGTAAAGAGCCGGATGGACGCGGCGGACCCCTTCGAAGCGGCCGCCGAATTTTACGGTGCACGCGCGGCTACGGAGCATGTGCATCCCATCATCGGTGTATCGCCGGAGAACTGCACCGAGCAGCTGGGTGTACCCGGCCCGTGGCATGAGCGGTTGCCACATTTCAAGATGGGCTTTACGCCGAGTAAAGGCGAGGAGTTGCAATCGGAATATTTTGTGCCGCGCCAACAGGCTTACCGGGCCATGCAGGCGATCCGGGAACTGAGTGCAGCGATCGAACCGCACCTGTTCATATCGGAAATCCGTAGCATTGCAGCCGATGACCTGTGGATGAGCACGGCTTACGGGCGCGAGAGCGTGGCGCTCCACTTTACATGGAAGCCGCACACTTCGGCGGTCATGGCCCTGCTGCCCAAAATAGAGGCGCAGCTGGCACCGTTTGATCCACGACCGCACTGGGGCAAGTTATTCACTATGCCCGCTGCGGACTTGCAACAGCGGTACCCGAAATACGGCGACTTTAAACGGTTGGTGCAGCAATATGATCCCAACGGAAAATTCAGCAATGCTTTTCTGGAAAAACACCTGCTTTAACCGCCAGTTGATAGGCCGGAAAAAATGATAAGCCAACGCAATCGATTGATTGATTTAAAAACGCTATTTTTGCCGCATTGGTTTTAAAAAAAGGAACTTAAATAATACGATATGTGTGGAATCGTTGGCTATACCGGCAGCAAGCAAGCTTATCCTATTCTGATTGATGGATTGAAAAAACTGGAATACCGGGGTTATGACAGTGCCGGGGTGGCATTGCATACCGGGAACCACCTCGCGGTGTACAAAAAACAGGGGATGGTAGCGGCTCTGGAGGAATTTGCCGGCGAAACGCCCGCACGATCCACTACGGGCATCGGCCATACCCGCTGGGCTACGCACGGCGAGCCATCCGACCGCAATGCGCACCCCCACCTATCGCAATCGGGAAAGATGGCGATGATCCACAACGGCATCATCGAGAACTATGCGCAGCTGAAGGATGAGTTGATCAAAAAGGGCTATTCGTTCAGCAGCGATACCGACTCGGAAGTGCTGCTCAACTTTATCGAAGACATCAAGCTAAAAAACGAATGCTCGCTGGAAGAGGCCGTACGGATTGCGCTTAAGCGGGTTTCGGGAGCGTATGTGATTCTGCTGATCGAAACCGACCAGCCCGACACCATTATCGCCGCCCGGAAGGGCAGCCCACTTGTGATTGGTGTGGGCAAAGGCGAACATTTCCTTGGCTCCGATGCCTCGCCCATGCTGGCCTATACCAAGGAGGTGGTCTACATTAACGACTACGAGTTAGCCATCGTGCGGCCCGATGAGCTTATCCTGAAGAACCTCGGCAACGAGCGCATCACCCCCTTTGTGCAGGAACTCGACCTGGAACTGGCAGCGATAGAAAAAGGCAACTTCGAGCATTTTATGCTCAAGGAAATACATGAACAGCCACAAACCATCCGCGATTCGCTGCGGGGCCGGCTGAATGCGGAAGAGGGTTACGTGACGCTAAGCGGACTGGATAAGATTGCCGACAAGCTGCGCGAAGCCAACCGCATCGTCATCGTGGCGTGCGGCACCAGTTGGCATGCCGGCCTGCTGGGCGAGTACCTTATCGAAGAACTTTGCCGCATCAATGTGGAGGTGGAGTATGCCTCGGAATACCGCTACCGCAACCCGATTGTGTCTTCGAAGGATGTGATCCTGGCGATCTCCCAAAGCGGTGAAACGGCCGATACGCTGGTGGCATTGGAAAATGCGAAGCAGCAGGGAGCAACCATCTTCGGCATTGTCAATGTGGTGGGCTCTTCCATTGCCCGAATTACCGATGCGGGGGCCTACACCCACGCCGGACCGGAGATCGGCGTAGCCAGCACCAAGGCATTCACGGCCCAACTGGCGGTATTGCAGCTGATTGCCCTGAAACTAGCCGAAATCCGGGGCACCATTTCCCAGGAACTGTTCGGTATCCTGCTGAAGGAACTGGATGAGGTACCGGCAAAGGTGGAATGGATCATTGAGCACCAACTGGAAAATATCAAGGATATCGCCCAACGGTACCAGCACGCACACAGCTTCCTGTTCCTGGGACGGGGGTATAACTTCCCTATCGCGCTGGAGGGAGCGCTGAAGCTGAAAGAGATTTCGTACATCCATGCCGAAGGATATCCGGCGGCGGAAATGAAACACGGGCCCATCGCGCTCGTGGACGACCAGTTGCCGGTGGTATTTGTGGCTACCCGCGACACCTACCACGAAAAAATCGTGAGCAACATTCAGGAAATCCATGCACGGAAAGGCAATGTGCTGGCCGTGGTTTCTGAAGGCGATAACTCCGTGGCCGGCCTCGCCCAGGCGGTGATGGTGGTGCCGCAGGCGCATGAAGTGATTGCGCCATTGCTTTCGGTCATCCCATTGCAGCTGCTGTCGTACTACATCGGTGTGGCGCGCGGATTGGATGTGGATAAGCCCCGGAACCTGGCCAAGTCTGTTACCGTGGAGTAAAAGGCAGAGGGCTCAGTCGTGTGTAACCCAGACTAAACGGTTATTTATCAATAAAATCGTACCTTCGTTGTGATAATACGCCAATTATGACATCGGGTCGCCTATCGGAAATACTAATCGCCATTGTTGTTGGTTTCTTCGCTTCCCTTCCACTTACCGTGTTGGGAAATCGCTTGGATAGCCTGGAGCGGATACTGAAACATGCGCCTGTAGACTCGGTCTATATCGAGACCCAACTGGAGGTGTCGCGGCTATACCACCGCCAGCCCGGCCATGGCGACCACTGCATGGAACTAGCCACCGCGGCGGTACAACATGCCGTGGACCTGGGCGATACCTACCTCTATGCGAAAGCATTGGACAACCTCGGACTGCTGTACCGATATCACCAATACTACGCCCAGGCCATCCCGCTGCACCAGAAGGCCTTCGACCTGACGGAGCAACTCGACGTACCGCCACTCAGCAAGATGATCTTTGCCAACAACACCGGCGTGGCAGCCCGCCACAACGGCAACTTCGACGTTTCCGTAGCGTATTACCTCAAAGCCCTGGCAATCGCCGAAAAGGAGCAAGACGACAAGAACCGCGAAATTGCCAACAACGGCCTTGGCATTGCCTTGATGAGCATCCCGGGCCGTGAGCAGGAAGCGCTGGGGCACTTGCAGCAGGCCCTGGAAATTGCGAAAGCCTCCAACAACACACTGGGGCAGGCCATGAATTACCTCTCGATAGGGAGCTATTACGACGAACGCGGCGATCATCAAACGGCGCGCGAATACCTCTTCGAACTGAAGCGGCTTAACGATGAAATGAACGACCGGAACGGTGTCGCCATCACGCTGGAGGCCATCGGCAACAGCTACCTGACGGAAGGAAAGGACCTCCGGACGGCGCGGACGTACTTTGAGCAGTCACTGCGGCTGTACGAGGAATTGGACAACCCGCTTGGACAAGCAACCGTGCTGAGCAGCATCGGCGATATCTTTCGGCAACACGGACAGTTGGGACGGGCATTGACCAGCTATTCACGCGCGTATGAGGTGGCCGACAACCTGCAGCACTATGCCATGATACAGCACAGCGCCGAAGCGATTTCTACCACCTATGAACAGCAAGGCAATGCCCGGCAGGCACTGGCTTATTACCGCATTGCCCAGCAATATAAAGATAGTCTGGCTTTTCATGAACAGCAAGTGGCGATTTCGGCACTCCGGCAGCAATACGATTTCGAGAGCAAAGAGGCTGAGATTGAGCTGCTGACCAAAGATAATCAGTTGACGGAGGCTAAGTTGCGCAGCCGGAACCTCATTATTTTTGCGATGGTAGGTCTACTGGCAGTGGCGGCCGGCCTTGCCTTCGTTAAGCTGCGCATGCGGCGGCTGAAAAGGCGCGCGGACGAGTTGATAAAACGCCAGAAGGATGCCCACTTGAAGGCCCTGTATGAACGGAACCTTATGGAGGCCGAAATCATCGCCACGCGGATGCAGATCAACCCGCATTTCATGTTTAATTGCTTGGGGTCGATTCGTTTCCTAGTGGAGCAGCGGGAGTACGAACGTGCACTCAACTACCTTGTCCATTTCAGCCGCTTCATCCGCCGTGTGCTGGAGATTTCGCACCGGCCGGTGCATCGGGTATGCGATGAGCTGATGCTGCTGGATCAATACCTGAAGCTGGAAAAAAACCGGTTCGACGGCGAATTTACGTATGACATGGTGAACGAAATGGAAGCATGGGAAAACCGCGACGTGATCCCAGCGCTGCTGCTGCAGCCGTTTGTGGAAAATGCGATTTGCCACGGACTGGCACCTTCCCGCCGGAAGGACAAGCACCTGCGGATTGTGGCGAAATCAATAGGTACAGCTATCCAGCTTATCGTGGAGGACAATGGTGTGGGGCTGGGCGCACAGCCCACGGCGCGCAAGGAACATACGAGCATGGGCCATCACATTACCGATAAGCGGATAGATCTGTTCAACAAAAGCTACCGCGACCAGATACAGTGGCACATCGAAAACCGGGTGGGTCCGGATGGAGCGGTGGAGGGTACCCGTGCCCATATCGCTATCGTTATCGAAGATACACAGGTAACGGAAATACACCATGAAGTCTCCTAGTTCGCTTATTTTTTATGTACCTTTGCCCCCGTTTTTACAATCGTGGGCATCAGTGACATTTTAGCGAAATTCCGCCAGCGTAATGAGGTAACGGCACTGGCGAAGGCCTTGCAGGGCAAGCACCCGCACATCCACCTGAAAGGGTTGATCGGGTCGGCCGATGCGATGGTGGCCGTGGCATGCTACCAGTTGCAGGAGCGCCCCCTCGTATTCGTGCTGCCCACGCACGAGGAAGCGGCTTATTTCCTGAGCGACCTGGAGGGGCTGCTCGACAAGCAGGTGCTGTTTTTTCCAGCATCGTACCGCAAGGCATTCGACTTTACCCAGACCGACAGCGCCCACGTATTGCAGCGGGCGGAAACGCTGAGCACCCTCAACCATGCCAGCGAGCTGCCCAAAATGGTGGTGACCTACCCGGAAGCACTGGCAGAGAAGGTGATCAACCGCAGCGATTTGGAGAAAAACACGCTCGAAATTACCCAGCGGGCGAACCTTGACATCGAATTCATCAACGAATTCCTGCAGGAATATGAGTTTGAGCGGGTAGACTTCGTCTATGAACCGGGGCAATACGCCATCCGAGGCGGCATCGTGGATATCTTCTCGTTCTCCAATGACCTGCCCTACCGCATCGAGTTCTTCGGCAACGACATCGAAAGCATCCGCACGTTCGACATCGAAAGCCAGCTGTCGGTCAGCAACATCCATACGGTAACCATTGTGCCCAACGTACAGGCGAAGTTCCTCACGGAAGGCAACATTGCGCTGCTGGAGTACATCCCGGCCGATGCGGTCATCTGGTTCGAAGATGTGCAGTTTACGATGGATATCATTGCCCGCGGCTATAAAAAAGCTGCCGAGCTGTGGCGGGCGCTGTCGCCGGAAGACAAGCAGCAGAACCCCGAGTGGGTGGACCCGAAGTACAACTTTATCGACGAGAAGAACCTCTCGGCCATCCTGAGCGATTTTGCCGTAGTGGAATTCGGTAAGCAGTTCCTGTACAAGGCTGACCACACCGTCGTGTTTGAACAACGTCCGCAGCCGTCGTTCAACAAGGACTTCAGCCTACTGATACATAACTTTAAGGAAAACGAAAAAGCCCATATCGAAAACTGCATTTTTAGCGATTCGCCCCGGCAGATTGAGCGACTGATTACCATCCTCGATGATATGGACAAGTCGATTACGTTTACACCCATACACACAGCCCTGCGCGAGGGATTTGCCGATAAGGCGGTGGGTGTGGCGTGCTATACCGACCACCAGGTGTTTGACCGTTACTATAAATACAAACGGAAGAAGGGTTACGAACGCTCGCAGGCGATTACGCTGAAGGAGCTGCGCGAACTGAAACCGGGCGACTACATTACCCACATTGACCACGGCATCGGCAAGTATGCCGGGCTGGAAAAGGTGGAGGTAAACGGCCGGATACAGGAATCCATCCGCCTGGTGTATGCCGACAACGACCTGCTCTACGTAAACATCAACTCGCTGAACCGCATTTCGAAATATACGGGCAAGGATGGCGTGGCACCCAAGATGAACAAGCTGGGTACCGATGCGTGGGACAAGCTGAAGAAGACCACTAAAAAAAAAGTTAAAGACATTGCGCGCGACCTGATTAAGCTCTACGCAAAACGGAAGGCGGAGACAGGCAACGCATTCAACCCCGATACGTACCTGCAAACTGAGCTGGAGGCATCGTTCATCTATGAGGATACGCCCGACCAGGAGAAGGCGACGCAGGATGTGAAGCAGGATATGGAATCCCCCCACCCCATGGACCGCCTGGTGTGCGGCGATGTGGGTTTCGGGAAAACGGAGGTCGCCATCCGTGCGGCATTCAAGGCGGTGGCGGATAGCAAGCAGGTGGCCGTGCTGGTGCCCACCACCATCCTGGCCATGCAGCACCACCGTACCTTTACCGAACGCCTGCAGGGCTTTCCGTGCAACATCGACTACATCAACCGGTTTAAAACCAACAAGCAGATCAAAGAGACGCTGGCCCGACTGGCCGAAGGGAAGCTGGACATCATCATCGGTACGCACCGCTTGGTGAGCAAGGATGTGAAATTCAAAGATCTGGGCCTGATGATTGTCGATGAGGAGCAGAAGTTTGGCGTAGGGGTGAAAGAGAAGCTGAAACAGCTAAGGGCCAATGTGGACGTACTTACGCTGACGGCTACACCGATACCGCGCACGCTGCACTTCTCGCTGATGGGTGCGCGCGACCTGAGCATCATCAACACGCCGCCGCCGAACCGGCAGCCGGTACAGACGGAACTGCACGTGTTTAACGAAACGCTCATCCAGGATGCGGTGACCTACGAGGTGGATCGCGGTGGGCAGGTATTCTTTATCCACAACCGCGTGGCCGACCTGCCACAGCTGGGCAACCTGATCATGAAGCTCGTGCCGCATGCCCGTGTGGGGGTGGCCCACGGCCAGCTGGAGGGTGATGCGCTTGAGGACGTAATGCTCAAATTTGTAAACCATGAGTATGACGTGCTCGTGGCCACCACTATCATCGAGGCCGGTCTTGACATTCCTAACGCCAATACCATCATCATCAACCATGCGCACATGTTCGGGCTGAGCGACCTGCACCAGATGCGGGGGCGGGTGGGGCGCTCCAACAAGAAGGCCTTTTGCTACCTGCTGAGCCCACCACTATCCACACTCACTCCTGAAGCGTACAAGCGGCTCAATGCCATCGAGGAGTTCTCTGAGTTGGGCAGTGGCTTTAATGTGGCCATGCGCGACCTCGACATCCGCGGTAGCGGTAACCTACTGGGGGCTGAGCAGAGCGGCTTCATCGCCGAGATAGGGTTTGAGATGTACCACAAAATACTGGATGAGGCCATCCAGGAATTGAAAGACGACGAATTCTCAGCGCTCTTTACCGATGTGAAGCCGCGCGACTTCGTGTCGTTCACCCAGATCGATACGGACCTGGAGGTGCTCATTCCGGATGCATACGTTACCAATGTGGCTGAGCGTTACAACCTGTACAACGATATTTCCAAGCTGGAGGACGAGGAACAGCTGGATGCCTTCAGGCAATCGCTGCGCGACCGGTTTGGACCGATACCCCGCCAGGTGGAGGAACTGCTGAATACGCTGCGCCTGCAATGGTTTGGCAGGGCGATCGGCTTTGAGAAGGTCTCTTTCAAGAAAAACGTGCTCCGCGGTTACTTCGCCACCAACCCGGCGTATTTCGAAAGCGACCGTTTCGGTAAAATCCTGCAGTTTGTACAGCAGAATCCTACCATCTGCAACCTCAAGGAGGTGAAAGGGTCGCTGCGCATCGCCTTTGATCGGGTGCCGGATATTGGCCATGCCATCGGCATTTTGAGTGATATGGCCGGTGACGGTAGTTAATTCACCGCCGGCAATAGGGAATAGTCCTTACCATATTCCAGCATCTGGCCATAGAAATCGGTCACGTATTCCAGTTTCACGTCGGTGATTTCACCATTCTCCTCGATGGCGGTGAGGCGCGGCTGCACGAAGCCCTTATACGGTTTAAGATTTAACGTTGCATAACGTGCCAGTACCTCTTCGTGGAGTTCGGGGTTGACTTTGACTCCGTACGTTTCGACCAGGTTTTTTCCCGCTTCGTAATCCCCTTCTGATTTGATGCGCTGGATTTCGCGCAGCAACTCGCCGAACAGGGTGCGCAGTTTTTCGTAATCGTTAACCTGCACATAGGTTTTTCCGCTGATTTTCTCGAATGAGACCACGTTGTCTGCTTGGCCCTTTTCATATACCCAGTACGCATTCAGTGCGCGGTTGCGCATATGGGCCTCTTCAATCTGGTCGCCCGGCTTGATGCGCGTAAGCTGGGTCATCAGGCCGTTCATCATATAGCTGTCGTATTCGGCTTTGCCTGCTTCCAATGATGGCATAACGCCGATTTCGATGAGTTTGGGGTCGAGAATATAGTACAGGGCCACCAGATCGGCCCGTGCTTCTTCCAGGCAGGAGGCATAGCTTTTAAGCGTCTTGTCGGTCGTGCCCACGCCGGGGTTGATTTGGCCGGAGGCATGGCCGATGCACTCGTGCATATCGGTGTGGAGGTCGCTCGACAGGTTGCCGTATTTTTTCATGCGGTTCAGTTTGGCGGTATCGGCCACGAATTCGTCGAGGAAGCCGCTGTTGGCGCTGCTTTCGTTGTAGGCATGCACGATGTTGCTGAGCGAAACCGACTTGGATCCGTATTCCTTGCGCAACCAATCTGAATTGGGCAGGTTGATGCCAATCGGCGTGGCCGGGGCCGCGTCGCCCGCTTCAGCGATAACGGTAATGGCTTTGGCGCTGATGCCTTTCACTTCTTTCTTCTTATGCTCGGGCATGAGCGGCGAGTTGTCTTCAAACCACTGTGCCTCATCGGCGATGGCTTTGATGCGCTTGGTGCTTTCGAAGTCTTTCAGTGAAAGCACGGCCTCGTAGCTGCCTTTGATGCCCAACGCGTCATTATAGACTTCGATGAAGCCGTTGGCGAAATCGATGGTGCCGGTAGTATCCTGCACCCATGCTTTGTTGTATTCATCCCACGTGTGGAGGTCGCCTGTGCGGTAATAGTCTGCCAGGAGCGTGAGTGCCTGCTTTTGGGTGGGATTCTCAGCAACCGGAATGGCTTTTTCGAGCCAGAAGATGATTTGGTCAATGGCATTCCCGTACATGCCACCAGATTTCCAGACCTGTTCGGTAACCTTGCCGTCCGCCTTCACCACCTTGCTGTTGAGTCCCCATTCGGGATCGTGGCCCGTATCGGGGAACGCCTGGTAAAAGTCCTCGACCTCCCGTTGGGTAACACCTTCATAGAAATTGTTGGACGACTGCGCCACGTGGTCGATGCCCTCAGAGAGGTTGACCATCTTGGGGTTGACCGCAGGGTCGAAGATAACCGGCCGGATGCGGTCGATAAAAGCGGTTACGCTTTCGCCGTCGAGCAATGGAAGGGCTGCCGTATGGCACGCCTGTACCAGTCCGGCAAAGTATTCGGGACTGCACTCGGGTACAAACTTGTCGTTGGAATAATGGTGGTGGCCACCGTTGCTGAACCAGAAGCGGCCTGCATAGGTCTTGAATTGCACCCAGTTCTCGCCACTTTTATCGGTTTCGGGGCTATTGAAAATGGCCTCGATCGTTTTGCGGATGGTGAGGTTGTCCTTGCCGCGCTGGTCGTAGATGATGTCGCGGCCCGACAACGCGGCCCGGTAGAGGTAGTAGGCCAGCTTTTTCTGCTGAAGGGTGAGCGCATCGAACCCCGGTACGTCGTAGCGGAGGATTTCGAGATCGGCAAAGGCGTCGACCGTAACGGGCGATGCCTGGCCATTGGCGTCTGCCTTGTCGCTTCCGGGCGACTGGCAAGACTGGGATAGGGTAGCCAGGGCTACGGAGCCGGCAAGAAACATAGAAAGTTTTGTGCTAATTTTTTTCATGATTGAAACATTCATTTAGTGCATGGTATGCGCCGGATTGGTGCCGGACACCCTGCAAAGGAAGTAAAAAGAATAAATAACTGGATGAAAAAAAGAGAAAACCATTCTTTTGTTTAGTTTCGTGGTCGAATTCAAGTAGGGTCGTAACGGTGAAAAGTTCATTTCAACAAGCGGGTTATGTAATGGCAGGCACCGTGTTTGCCATTTTGTGGGCATCGGCCTCGGCAGCTACGAAAATTGGCCTGCTATCTGCGCAGCCCTTTATCATTGCCATTGCCCGTTTTGCGGTGGCCGCCACGGCGATGCTGGTGATTACACACCTCGTGATGCGCCGGCCGATACCGGCGGGCCTGACGCATTGGAAACAACTGGCCATCTACGGATTGCTAAACGTGGGTCTTTACCTTGGCCTGTATGTGGTGGCCATGGAGGAGGTATCGGCCGGATTGGGTACCCTATTTGTGGCTACTAATCCGGTGCTGATTGCGGTGATGGGTGCAATCTGGTACAGGCAGCCGGTGGGCTGGAGCACAGTGGCGAGCTTCATGCTTTGCATCGCCGGCATGTTGCTGGCTTCGTACCCCCTGTTTGGCGAAAGTTATGCCACGCCACGGGGCATCGCCGTGCTTTTCTTCAGCATGCTTTCATACTCGGCGGGAGCAATTTATTTCGCGAAGCAGGACTGGGGCAAGCTGCATATCCTCACGATCAATGGTTGGCAGACGCTGATTGGCGGAGGATGCGTGCTGCCGTTTGCCTGGTTTTTTTATGATGGTACGGCCAACACGTTCGACGGCCGGTTCTGGGGTGCGGTGCTGTGGCTGGCCGTAGCGGTATCGGTCATCGCGGTGCTCTTGTGGCTGTACCTGTTGCAGGATAATCCGCTCAAGGCTTCGGCGTGGCTTTTCCTATGCCCCATTGCTGGTTTTGTTATCGCCGCCGCATTGATGGACGAACCACTATCGTGGCATACCTGGGCAGGAGTGCTGCTCGTGATGGCCGGTTTGTACATCGTGCAACGTCGGCGGGCAATCGCCAGCTGATTTATTATCTTTGTTTCTGGCTGTTCGTTAATGAAATCCTGCGTGACCAAAGATAACATCGTCCTGATCGGCTTTATCGCCCTGAAATTTCTCCTACAAACGGTGTTGATACACCCGGCGTATGAGCTGCACCGCGATGAGTTCCTTCACCTCGACCAGGCCAACCACCTGGCATGGGGCTTCATGTCCGTTCCGCCCGTAACGTCGTGGATTTCGTTTGTCATCAAGCTGTTGGGCAATGGCGTCTTCTGGGTGAAATTTTTTCCCGCACTCTTTGGCGCACTGACCATCGTAGTGGTATGGAAAGTCATCGGCAAACTGGGCGGGAATACCTTTGCCCGGGTGCTGGGTGCCACGTGTGTGCTGTTTTCGTCATTGCTGCGGCTGAATACGCTGTATCAGCCGAACTCCCTGGATGTGTTGTCGTGGACTGCCTTTTATGGGGTGGTGGTGCTGTACCTCCAATCGGAAAGGCCGCGGTGGCTGTATGTCGGTGCCGTGGTGTTTGCCATCGGTTTCCTGAACAAATACAACATCGTCTTTCTGCTCATTGGCCTATTAACGGCAGTCCTGCTAACTCCGGCACGGAAGGTGTTTACAAAACCAGCGTTTTATGGGGCGGCGGGATTGGCTGTGTTGCTGATTTTGCCAAACCTGCTGTGGCAGTACCGGCATGATTTCCCGGTAACGAAACACTTGAAAGAGTTATCGGAAACGCAGTTGGTGCATGTGGACCGATGGAGGTTCCTGACGGGGCAGTTGCTGTTTTTTTTCGGCTCGCTGCCGGTTATTTTGGTAGGACTGTATGCGCTGGTGCGTTACCGGCCGCTGGTGAAGTATGCCGCGTTCTTCTGGGTGTTTTTCATTACTTTGGCGGTGTTTTTTTATTTCAGGGCAAAAGCCTACTATGCAATCGGACTGTATCCCATATACATTGCATTGGGCTCGGTCTATCTTGGCGACTTGCTCGGTACGGGATGGCAACGGTACCTGCGACCGGTACTGGTAGCGATACCGGCATTGTTATTTATACCAATGTATGAGTTTGCGTTTCCGAATAGGCCGCCGGAGCTTATCGTGGAAAAAGGGCAGCGACATCGATGGGAAGACGGCAAAGACCATGCGCTGCCGCAGGACTATGCCGATATGCAGGGTTGGAGAGAGCTGGCACGCAAGGTAGATGCGGCGTATGCCGGCCTCGGCCTCCCGGGGCCCGGAAAGACACTTGTGCTGTGCGACAATTACGGCCAGGCGGGAGCCATAAACTACTACACAACCGAAGGGATAAGGGCAGTGTCGTTCAGTGGTGATTATGTAAGCTGGTTTGATCTGGATACGCCATATACCCAGCTTATCCGGGTGAAGAACGCATCGGGCGCTGTGGACGAACTAGCGGAAACGAGCCCGTATTTCCGGGAGGCCCGGAAGGCCGATTCAGTAACCAGCCGGTTTGCCCGGGAACGGGGGACTACGATCTTCGTATTCACGGGTGCCCGTATCGACATCAACGAGCGGATAGCGGTGGAATTAGCCGGCGGAGATTAAATTTTTTGCCTAAGTTTGCGTGATTGCAAAACGATCGCCTTCAAATTCAATTAACATGAGTCATATAGAAACCGATTTGATCCACGCGGGGAAATCATTTAACGATACGCCTGCCGTGGTGCCGCCCATTTACCAATCTGCCACTTATTACGCACCGGCCGAAGCCGATGACTACATCACGGCAGCCACCGACGCCCGATACCCTTACTTTTATCACCGGCACGGCAATCCGGTGAGCAGCCAGACGGCTGAACTCGTAGCTGGCCTGGAAGGTACGGAAGCGGCACTGCTCACAGCTACTGGCATGGCGGCCATCAGCACGGCTGTACTCACCGTGGTAAAGGCAGGCGACCATGTAGTGGCCCAGCAGTCGCATTACTCGGCGGCGAGCATCCTGCTGAAGGAACTGCTGCCGCAGTTTGGCGTGGCAGTGTCTTATTTTGATCAGGGCGATAACGCTTCACTCGACAAGGCCCTGCGCGATACGACGACGCTGATTTACCTCGAAACACCTTCCAATCCGAACCTGGCGATAACCGATCTGGCGTATGTAGGCAAGACGGCCCGGCAGCGTGGTATTACGACCATCTGCGACAATACGTTCGCCAGCCCCATCAACCAGCGGCCGTGCGATTTTGGTATCGATATTGTTGTGCACAGTGCCACCAAGTACCTGGGCGGCCACAGTGACCTCACCGCTGGCGTGATCTGCGGTACGGAAGAAATGGTGAATAAGGCGTGGAAGAAACTGCTGTCGCTGGGCGGTGCACTGGCACCGTTTGATGCGTGGCTGCTGCTGCGTGGCCTGCGTACGCTCTCGCTGCGTGTGCACCAGATCAATGCCAATGCGCTGGCACTGGCCCGATGGCTGGAGGACCATCCCACTATTGCGCGTGTGGCGTATTGCGGCTTACCGTCGCACCCGCAACATGCATTGGCAAAAGCACAGATGAAGGGCTTTACGGGTATGCTCTGTGTGGAAGTAGCGGGAGCAGACGAATACCAGCAGTTTGCGCGGGCACAGGCCGTGTTGAACCGACTGAAGATTTTTGCCAACGCGGCCAGTTTGGGTGGTGTGGAATCGCTGGTGGTGCACCCGGCCAGCATGTGGGGGTTGCACCACTCGCCGGAGCAGAAAGCGAAAGCCGGCATCAACGATGGGATGCTGCGTATCTCGGTGGGTATCGAGCACATCGACGACCTGATCGGCGACTTTGAACAGGCGCTGGCTGAAATTTAATATGACCCGAGTTGGAAAGCACCGAAAAATGACTCGTTTTGCGAAATACATCTGGCGGTTGAACCAATGGCGTATACAGCGACTTTCCAATCGGAATTTTCTCGTTATCTTATCCATACTAGTGGGAGTCATAGGTGGTCTGGCTGCAGCGGCATTGAAAGGGCTCACTCATTCCATTGCGTCGTTTTTGCAAGATGATGTTCAATGGGAATACAAGTACTACTTATATTTCGTTTTCCCGTTGGTGGGTATCCTGCTCAGTGTGATCTATGTGCGGCGGTTTATCAAAAGCAAGCACATGGCGCATGGTATGACACCGATTATGTATGCCATATCGCGCAAATCGAGCAAGCTCGAACCCCACAACATGTATTCGCAGATCATCACCAGTGCGCTCACCATCGGGTTTGGCGGTTCGGCCGGACTGGAAGCGCCGATTGCCAACAGCGGTTCAGCTATCGGATCGAACATCGGCCGTCTTTTCGGGCTCAATTACCGCGAGGTAACCCTCTTGCTGGCATGCGGTGCGGCGGCAGGTATTGCCGGGGCGTTCAACAGCCCGGTGGCGGGAATGATCTTCGCGATAGAGATCCTTTTGCCTGAATTTTCGATACCGGCATTCATCCCGCTGCTGATGTCGGCGGCGACGGCTTCGGTGATATCACGGCTGCTGTACAGCGAGCCGCTGTTCCTCCTACTCACGGATGATTGGGACTTGAACGCTTTGTTTTTCTATGTGATGCTAGCCATCGTGGTCGGCTTGTTTTCCATTTATTTTGCGAAGCTGAGTAACGCAGTGAACGGATGGTTTGCACGCATCGCGAACCCTTATCGAAAGGTCTGGTTGAGTGGGCTGATGCTGGGCTTGCTTATTTTTCTTTTCCCTGCCCTATACGGTGAAGGATACCTAGCCATCCAGCAGATTTTGGATGGTAAACACCATGCGTTGCTCGATAACAGCATTTTTTCTGCATATAGCCAATACGGTTATTTGGTTGTGTGCTATGCCGTCATTACGGTATTTGCCAAATCGGTGGCCTCGCTCATTACGCTCAACAGCGGCGGCAATGGCGGCATATTCGGGCCTACCGTGGTGATGGGCGGTCTGCTGGGGTTTGCCTTTGCCTACGGATTGAACCTGACGGGCTGGGTAACCCTCGATATCGCGAATTTTGCCGTGGCCGGCATGGCAGCTGCCCTGAGCGGCATTATGCATGCCCCCCTTACGGGTATTTTCTTAAGCGCCGAGATAACCGGTGGCTACGCCCTGATGGTGCCACTGATGATTGTTACCTCCATTGCGTACCTTATCAACCGCAGCGTGATGAAGCATTCCATCTATACCAAAGCACTGGCCGAGAAAGGCGATTTGCTTACCCACGAAGATAAAGACCGCACGGTGCTGAGCATGATGAAGCTGCGCTATGTGCTCGAAACGAATTTCACCATCCTGCACCCGTGGGAGAAACCCACCGACAGGCGGCATGATATCATCCATACGAAGCGGAACATCTTTCCGGTGGTAGACGATAGGGGTAAGCTGATGGGGATCATCTACAGTGAGCGACTGTTTGAAATCCTGTTGGGTGAAACGAACGAAGGTGACAAGGCGATAGCAGATTTGGTGCAGAAGCCCGTGGACACGGTGCAGATGGGCGCCAACATGGAAGTAGTGATGAACAAGATGAACCGCGAAGATATCTGGATTCTTCCGGTCATTGATCAGGAGGGGAAATACATGGGCTTTGTCTCCAAATCGGCTGTTTTCAACAAGTACCGGGCCTTGCTGATGCGGCAGGCTGATTACCTGGATTAGACTAGCCGGGCGCGGCAATAGGACAAGTTGTTAACATTAACTTAATGTTATAACAACGATAAATACACATTAACTTTACATTTTTGTGCGGTTATAGGGTAATTGAGGTTACTATGGAGTACATGTTGTTCATTGTTGCGGTATTGCTGGTGCTGGCTGTTGCTGATTTGATTGTAGGAGTCAGTAATGACGCCGTTAATTTTTTGAATTCAGCGATCGGAAGTAAGGTAACGACCTACCGGAACATCATCCTGATTGCGGCGGCTGGGATACTGGCGGGGTGTTTTTTTTCGAGCGGAATGATGGAAATAGCACGGAAAGGGATTTTCCAGCCGCAGCATTTTACGTTCGATAAAGTGATGTGGATATTCCTGGCCGTGATGCTGGCGGATATTGTCCTGCTGGATATTTTCAATACGCTGGGTCTGCCTACCTCTACCACCGTTTCCATTGTCTTCGAGTTGCTGGGTGCATCGGCGGTTATGGGTTTCCTTTTCGCGGCCGAGAAAGGGGAGTCGATTGGAGAAGTGATGAAATACATCAATATGGACAGCACGTTTTCCATCATTTCGGGGATATTTCTTTCCATCCTGATTGCCTTTACGGCGGGGGTGCTGGTGCAGTTTGTGATGCGTTCGGCATTTACGTTTCAATACGAAAAGCGGCTGAAAAGCCTCGGCGTGCTGTTTTCGGGTATCGGTATTACGGTAATTATCTATTTCCTGCTGATCAAGGGGCTGAAAGGGACCACCCTGGCCGAGGGCGAATGGGTAGGTGCGATTTACGACCATGTGGTTGTGGTGATGCTAGCCGTTCTCGTGATAGGTGTCGGACTTTGCTACTGGCTACAGCGGCAATTCGGCGTGAACCCGCTGAAGATTGTTGTGTTGGCAGGAACCTTTTCGCTGGCCATGGCCTTCGCGGGGAATGACCTGGTGAACTTCATCGGCGTACCGATTACGGGACTGTTGGCCTACCAGAACTGGGTGGGAAGCGGTGTGCCGGCTGATGCGCTATACCAGGATTACCTGGCGACGAGCGACGTCATCGTGCCCAGTTATATGTTGGGGATAGCGGGCGCAGTAATGGCGCTGACCCTCTGGCTGAGTGCAAAGGCCAAAAAAGTGACCGAGACCGAGATTAACCTCGGCAAGCAGGGCGATGATGGGAGCGACGACCGGTTTAAACCCAATACTGTCTCCCGGCGGGTGGTGAAAACCGCGATGATGCTGGGGAGTGTTTTTGATGCGGTAATACCGCGAAACGTGAAACGGCGGTATAACCTGAGCTTTGAACGGGATAAACTACACAAGGCGACTCAAGTAGGTGAGGAAGCACCGGCATTTGACTTGGTGCGCGCAGGCACTAATTTGATATTGGCCAGCATATTGATTGCGTGGGCTACCTCGCAGAAGCTGCCGCTATCGACCACCTACGTGACCTTCATGGTGGCCATGGGTACGTCGTTGGCCGATAGGGCCTGGGGCCGTGAATCAGCGGTTTACCGCGTTACGGGCGTGCTCAGCGTAATCGGTGGGTGGTTCATTACCGCGTTGATTGCTTTTTCAGTAGCCGGGTTCTTTGTGTTCGTGATTTACCAGGGGGTGGCAGCCACTGCCTTACTGATGGGGATTGTGCTCGTCTATATTATTATATCCAACATCACGTTTGCCAAGAAGGAGCAGAAATCGAAAGTAGAAAGGAGCCGACTTAGCTTATTGGAAGAGCCTGACCTTGACGTGTACATCCGCAGCAAGAACATGCTGGTAACGATGATCATTGAGATTTCGGGGCATTACGGCACGGTGTTGAATGGCATCCGAAGCGGTGACGCGTCGGCCGTTAGGAAGACCGATAAGGAACTGATGGACCTGATCAAGTACTCCTACAAGCTGAAACGGAACAGCCTCCGTGCCATCCGGAAGCTTGGGGCAGCCGACCGCCGTTCGGCGGAAGTCATTGTGCACGGTGCCGATTTGATACAGGACATGCTCCAATCGGCCAAGTTTCTGAGTGCCGAGAGCCTGCAGTATATCGAGAACTTACATGAGCCGCTGGCCAGTGGGTTTATCGATACGCTGGAGGTGCTGGCTGGCAAGATGGACAAGTTTTTCCGGCTGGCTACCAATGAGCTCAATGAAGAAGACGGGCCGGATGTGCCACTGCTTCGCTTGAGCCGCAATGAAATCCGTGAGTACATCAATACCCATTTCGGGAATGAGCTGGACATCATCCGCCGCAAGGATATTGGCAGTAAGCAAGCGTTACTCCAAACCAGTATTTTCTTGCAAAGCCGCGATATACAGGCCGTGCTTTTCCGGATCTGCAAGCTCTACGGCCGGTTTGAGAATTAAAAGTAGGCGGCTAATCTAACGTCATCGATCGGATTTCGTTAACTCACGCAATACATTTACTGCATTGTCATTATCCGGGTTAAGTTCCAGTGATTTTTGATAAGCATTGATGGCTTCGACCTTACGGCCGACTTTCTTCAGCGCTTCGCCATAGCTGTCGTAGGTGTTAGCTGCTTGCGGATAGAGCTGTGTGTTGAGTTCAAATATAGCTAAGGCCTCGTTGTCCAACCCTTGGTTGAGTAACCCATAGCCGAATGCATTGAGCGACTGTTCGCCGATATTGTATGTTGATTGATTCCCTTTTTCAAATTCAGACCGTATAAGCGCAATCGTTTTTTCGATTGATTCTGTTTCCATGTAGTATGCACCCACGCTCTTGAGGTTCATTAACCGTTCTTTTTCAGCCTGTTCAGCTAAGGTTTCAACCCCGTAGTATTTTCGTTCTTCATCGGTTACTTTGTCGGGATCCATTTTGTATCGCATGAATTTTCCATTGGTTGATGCATTGGCAATAAATTGGGTGCCATAAATCTGCGGTTTATCTTTGCGCATCAGGTCGCGGTCCACCGCGGCTGCATACCACCAGCGGTTCAGCGTCGAGTCCATTTCAATGGCCTTCTTGAAGCAATCCACGGCAATGCCCGAGGCAATGGTGTCATTGCCATGCTGGAAAATAATACCGGTATTGTAGAAGTCTTTGGCCGTCTTTACATTCCCGGCGTCGAGCAATTCCTTAGCCCGCATACGCCGCAGACTATCTTGTTTGTTTAATTCGTTCCAATCTACTTGCTGACCCGTCCGTGCCCGTTGGTCCGCATCAGCCATTTGCTGCAGTTCAGCATTATCTTGGCAGAATGCCGAGTGTGTGAAAAAGAGTAGTATCGCTGTGATTTTTAAAATATTCATATGATTTTGATGTCATTTGCTTAAAAATGTTACATGGAATTACCTTTCACAATTAAACATAGGGTCATGAGCAAGTATGATTGGTTGCTTGAGTACACACAAGACTACGAAAAGTATCGGATGTTTCTATGTAAAGTAGTTGAGATTACACCCGGCCGGAATACCATTATCATCTAATGTAGATTCATTTTGCTAATTAAATTATCATTCATTATATTCGCAACATATCGATTCAAGTCACCCAATGCCTTTGATAACCTGATGAATTATGGCCGACATATCCTCACCCCACGACAGCTTTTTCCGCTCGTTGCTGGCCGACAGCCGAATGGCGTTGGACTATTTCAAGTCGGCGCTGCCGGATCATATCATCCAGCTATTGGACCTTACCACGCTCGAACGGGTGCCGGATAGCTATGTGTCGGGAGAACTGGAGAAAACGATGTCCGACGTGGTTTACCGGTGCCGCCGTCGCGACGGCAAAGGTAGTGTGTCTGTATGCCTGTTGGTCGAGCACAAGAGCAGGTTGGACAAGTACACCCCGGTGCAGGTGGGCGGATATATCTTCTCGGGCTACCAGTTGCAGATCAGTCAGGGACAGAAGGAGCTCACGCCCATTATCCCTATTCTGTTTTACCACGCCAGGCAGAAGTGGGAATACTGGACATTGGATAGGTTATTCGGTAAATCGCGCGACGAACTGCTTGGATTTATCCCGAAATTCGAGTATATTTACCACAACTTACGGGATACGCCTGAGGCTGCCATTCAAGCAATCGGCAACCAGTTTTTGGTATCCGCTTTGCTTACGTTAAAGTATACGTTTGATAAGCGTAAGCTGAAGGAAAGGTTCCACGAAATATTGGTTGCCGGATTGACTGAGGGAAATGACGACCAGCATACTGCACTTTTGGTTTACAGTTTGGGCAGGGTAGACTATACCGAAGAACAGATAGAGGAGTTTGTAAAAGAATTACCGTTAACGATAAAAAACAGAGTCATGAGTACGTATGATTTATTGATTCGAAAGGGGCTTAGGCAAGGGATTGAACAAGGGATTGCAAAAGGGGAAGAGCAGAAAAGCTATGAGTTTGTCCGAAATTTAATCCAGAGTACGACTTTTACCGAAGCTAAAATTGCATCTTTAGCCGTGGTATCCACTGATTTCGTCAAGAAAGTCCGCGCTGATTTGAATAAGAAAAAGAAATAACGGTAGATTGTTTTGCCGTGGTACTGATATTGAGCTATGCCTTTACGGGCGTGGCTCTTTTTTATTTCGGCAATGTGTCCGGCCTTGTTGCTACGGGGTCATTTGCCGCCAACGCGTCCTTTCCGGCCTGAGTGGTATAGTATTTTTGTCCCGGGTCGTTGGGATTCGCTAAATTTGTCATCGTCATCCAGCCCGTGGTGTCCCCTTTCAGAAAATCCAATATCTTTTCAAAACGCGGTGTCTTAGAATTAAGGCCGACTTTCTTAAACAATTCGCGTTTGGATAACGGCGACCATCCTGCCACAAGTATGTTGTGCATGTCTTTGATATCGATATCGTCAAAAGTGTATGCATTTGCCTCATCTGAGACCAGTTTAACTGGGTGCCTAAGTTGGTCAACCAAGTGGTTAATGCTCTTCTCTGCCAGCGCGTTCTCCTCGTCAGACCTCCCAAGGGCAAGAAAGTCTTTGTTGAAAACATCTTCGTCTTTCAGGCCGTTGGCTTCAATAATCCCGACAATTGAATCCAACGTTATGTTCTCGCTACCTGCTTCGTGTTGCCGTAACTCCCTTCAGGTAAGCCCTTAGCGAATGCGAAAGAATTGGAATTACCGTGTCCGCTGTTCTTTCTCAGCGTCTTTCGACCGTTTTGATGAATGATTCTTTCTTACGCACCGACACATCCAAAGTGAGGTTGTCCAGTAGGGTTACTTTGCCGCTTTTTGTATAGGATTTAATATAATCCAGGTTGATTAGGTGCGAATTGTGTATCCTGAAAAAATCATGCTCGGCCAATAGCCCCTCAAAATGTTTTAAGGGTTTGGATACGGTATATTTTTGCCCATCCGCCATGAGAATGTGTGTGTAGTTGACATCGGCTTCACACCGAGCTATGCTTCGGATATCCAGAAAATGATAACCTTCTTTATAGGGAATGCTGATCCGTTTTGGGGCATTGTCTTTTTCAAGGTGCGAAAGCAGTATCCCGATTCGCTCAGCGAGTTGAGTCTGTTCGACCTTTTCCATCGCTTTCCGCATCGCGCGTTCGAAATCACTTTCGTCGATGGGTTTCAGTAAATAATCTATGGCTGCACATTTAAAGGCTGCGATGGCATATTGTTCATGTGCGGTCGTGAAAATCAGTGAAAAATCACGATAAGTGATTGCGGATAACACCTCAAAGCCCGTGCGACCTCGTAGCTGCACGTCAAGGAAGACAATGGCTGGTCGCAGAATCTCAATCCCCCGGATGCTTTCTTCCGCTGTAAGAAAACTTGCAATTTCCAGGTTGTCTCCATAGGGTTCAAGCAGTTCGAGGATACGGTTTATGCAATGCTGCTCGTCGTCGATGATGGCGATGGTTAACATGGTTCTCTGTTTAAAAAGCGGTTTCGAACGGAAGACTGACTTCAACCCGTGTTCCTGTATTGTCGGCCTTATCTATTATTTCCAATGTACCGCCGGCCTTTTTTTGCGCGTTCAGCATCCGTATGCGGTTCTCCGTGAGGGCGATTCCCAGTGACCGGGAGCCCGAAGCTGCCATCGGCTGTCTCCCTATGCCATCGTCGTCAACCGTGCAGAGCAGCAAATCCTGGTTTTTCCGGAACGATACCGTGATTTGTCCGGGTTTTTCCCTGCCCTTGAATCCGTGCCAGATACTGTTTTCGACAAAGGGCTGCAGCAGCAGTGGAGGCACCAACGTATTTTCGGTGTCCAGCCTATCGTCGACATCGATGGTGTACGAAAATCTGCCGGGCAGCCTTTTGGTTTCGACCTGTAGATAAAGTTCCAGGAATGCCAGATCATCGCACAACGGAATATAATCATGTTCCGAATTTTCAAGCACCGCGCGCATCAGTTTGGCAAACTTGATCAGGTAGTCTTTGGCAGACCGGTTATCATTTTTGGTGATATAGTCCCCGATCGAGTTGAGTGAATTGAAGATGAAATGAGGGTTTAGCTGGGATCGGAGGGCCTTTAGTTCAGTATCCAATACCTGCGCATTGAGCTCAGCTTCTTTCTTTTGAGCCAGCGCATCCCGGCGGCGCTTGTACAAAATAAAGCCAAACACCGAAAATACCAGCAAACCGCTGCCCCCCCAAATATATGCGCTTTGGGCGGTTGCCTGTCGTTCGATTTCGGCCTGGGCTACGGCGCGTTCCTTTTCAAAATCGAACGCCATCTGCTTCCGGTTTATTTCCACCCGGCGGTTTTGGTTGTTCAGGCTGTCTTTCAGTGCGGAATAACGTTGATGGGCTTCCAATGCCTGTCGGTATTCCCCCCGGGCAGCAAAGACATCAGCCAACGTTCCCCAGGCCGACTTCTGCAAAAACAGGTTGCCCTGGCGTTCGCTGGATGCCAGTGATGCTTCGGCATAATGCCGTGCCTTTCCGTAATCGTTTGCTTTCAGGTAGGCCATGGCCGCATTGGCATAAGCCGTCGGGCGTACCAATCCGATCCCATGGGTTTCGACCAGCGACAGGCTTTCCGCTGTTGCCGACACGGCTGAGTCTATTTCTCCTGCATTTGCATAAACCAGAGACAGATTGCTATACAGGTTTGCCCTGAATGCCGGTTCTTCAGCCGATTGACGGTGAGCGAGCGCCCGGCGGTAGTATCGGATGGCGCTGTCCGGTTGGTTTAATGCCCCGAAGACGTTCGCGATATTGGCAAGCGCCGTAAATTCGAGATCCTTACTGCCGTGCAAAACCGCCCTGAACCCGTCCAACGCTTTTCCGTACTCTTCCTGTTCGTAATAAAGGGTGGCAATATTGCCGGTAATCGCCCATTTCCTCGAATTCAATCCAGCGATGTTCTCTGCGATCGCAAGTGCCATGTGATAGTGGTCCACCGCCCGATAGGGATTCGAAAAGGCATATTGCTCAATCAATGCCAGGCACTCATGCGCTACCAACATCCCCATTGGGTATTCCATTTCGGTAGCCGTTTTCAGCGTCGTGCGGGCGAAATCCATCAATGTGCTGTCTGCTGGGTTCGCAAACAGGGCCTGTTTGATATATTTATTTCGTAGGTTAACAGTGGCCGTATCGCGAACGGGTGCTGAAGCTATCAGCCGTTGAAGGGAATCCAACCGTTGTGGGGAATCCTGCGCATAGGCCAGACTGCACTGAATGAGTAAAAGTATAAGGATTGGGTGATACGTCATGGCAAAACCTTGAAACGTAAAGGTACGGTTTTAACGGAAAATAAAGGCTTTCCGGAAACCAATCATTCAACCCTTGCGGGAAATCATTGGGGGTTTCATCCAGCGCTTCCTATCCGTATCTTCGGAAAAAGTACCGATATGGACACCCAGCCTTTTTACAAGTTTTTCACGCGCCCGCAGAAATTGCTTCTCGGCGCATGCAGCACCCTCTCCGGAAAGTTAAACCTGCCGCCGGTAGCGATCCGGATCGCGCTGGTTATCCTGACCTTGTTGGTTTTGCCATTAGGCATTATACTCTATATCGGAGTTTACCTGATATTCAGTCAGAAGAGCAAGCTCGTCACCCTTGCACTCCTCGGAGCAGTATTGGGGGTGCCGATGAGCTATTATTTCCAGCCGGACATGGTTAAGAACCACCGTGGAGGCGGAGGGATGTTCAGCTACCTTACACATTTTTCCACGATAGTTGACGAATACGATGCATGGGTCGGCAACGGTTGGAGTATCATTTTCAACGTACTATTGAGTGTGGCCGTTTTTGCATTGGTCGGCGGAATCATCGGATATGTATTGGATAAAAGGAGAACGGTCGGCGTATAACGTATAGTTTATCAAAACGTATAATTTATCAGTATATGGAAATGTTCACTAAAATAGGGTTCTTTTTATTGTTCGTGGTATTGATGTTTTCGGGGTGTTCAAAAGATGGGAATGGTCCCGCGGAATCGGAAGATTACTATTTCCGGTTTAAGGTCGATGGCATACAGCAGGCGTATACAGCCCGGGATCGGCAGGTCAACCTAACGGGGAGTTCGGTATACGATGAGCAGAATGGGGTTTATGCGATCAACATAGCGGGTATGCGGAACATTCTGGAATCAGTGAAACATACCCTGACCGTGTTTGTCAGTGATACCGAAGGGTTTGCTGCGGGAAAAACCTATTCCAATATTCCGGGCGAAGGCGACGACTATCCGGATTTTGTTTTTTCGATGGGATATCACGATGGTGAAGGCAACCTTTTCGTTGCCGGTGGTGCGGGTGACAAATCCTTGGCCGGTCTTTACGAACCCGCTTTTGTAACGTTCACCGAAATCGCAGAAGATTACATGAGCGGCACCTTTTCGGGAACGCTCAACTGGTATGAAAGCAGTAGCGGTACCAATATACTTAGGGGTACGGTTGTAATTTCGGATGGACAGTTTAATGTGCCGAGACATTAAGAATTTTCTCTTTAACTACACGATAGGTCATACAGATCTCAATTGATAGTTGCCGAGCCGACGACTGTTTTTTGCTGATCCCGTAAAAACTGAAAGTGCATTACTTTTCACGGTATTGCCTGTTTGCCAGCGTTTTGGTATTAGCTTATGTATGTACTAATTGAAAATTCCGGTGCCGGAACGATGCTAACGCGTTTCGTCTGGATAACTGTTAGTCATTAGGATCGATGATTTCGTTGACCGCGGCAACGTTCTCTTCGGTGTGGACAGACTCGGTGGCCAAACCGGAAAAACCTGTCTCTTATGGGGTTTCGGTAGATGATTTCTTTGCGGTGATTGAGAACCATGGGGTTCTGGTTTACCGCGAAAAGGGCCAATATACACTCTGCGACCCGGAAACGGGCAAACGCTGGACACGATCAACGGCCACGGCACAGGTGGTAAATCAGGGTGCCTGCGCGCCATGCAACTCGTTCAATTAGGATAATGAATTTCGTTTTAGGTTATTTGTTGTGGTTGCCAAATGGCTCAAAAAAAGTCTCCGAAGTCGTTTTCCAAAGTCTCCGAAGTCAATTTTAAAACGACCACCGTCACTCCAGAAAGTCTCCGAAGTCGGTTTTTGAAGTGACCAAGCGTCATTTTTGGCCAGTTTCAACAAAAAAGCCGCCTCGAATACATCGGGGCGGCTGAACGGCCGGGGTAACGACAGCCTTAGCTATCGTATTTTCTCGAAAGTTAAACCGTCGACAACGGCCGTGATGTGTTTGCCGGGTAAAACTTCTTCGGTGCTGCCGGGTCATCCGGTTTATCGATTTCCAAAACGTTGAATTTAGTTGCCATGTTACTTCCTTTTAAAAGTTAAAGAATAAAAAACTATACGCTGTGCCGCAAGCGGTACCTTTCCCTTGGCAATACAAAGTTGCCGAATTTGTCAACAAGAGCTGTCGGAATTGGCGGTTTTGGCGGAATTGACGGTTTTGTCGGGCGTAAAAAAACCGCCTCACCTCAGGTGAGACGGTTATCCAAACCTACAAAGCTATCAACGCAAGCGAAAATATTCGCCTGTTTTTTCTTTTACAGAAATATCACGATAACCATCAATGTCGCTATCAAAACAGTTATAAAGAATGCAATGGTTCCAAAGGTTTCCATCAGCCCCATTGCATACATCACGGCTGCGATAGCTCCAAAAACAATCAGCGATTGGATTAACAGCTTTAATGTGCTTTTTTTTGCGTTGCCCATTACGGATATGTTAAAATGATGTTCGATATAAAAATAATATCAGTTCATCAGCCCTAATTGATTAATAACACTGGCGTTTTTGGTTGGTGTATAATGGCTTTAGCAAGACTCTTGTGTGTTAATTTTTCAAAAAAGCTTCTTCCGCCGACTAACGTCAAGACCGTCAATGTGGCTTGAAGCCTGTCGATAATCTCATTGACAATATCGACGCTTTCTTTACCTTGTACCAATTCGGCAGCAAGTCCGCTGAAGCCCGAAACATCTTCCAGTTCTTTCCGCCATTGCGCTAATTTCTCTCCATCTTCAGCCGTCGGCGGCCCGTTTTCCTCATGTATGTGCACCAGCGTACATCGCTTTGTAAAACTGCCGAATAGAGCAATCAAACCTTTCCATGTCTCTCTATCCCCCGCTTGATAATCGGTAAAAAAAACAACGCTTCCCAAATCGCCCACAGGCGTGTCGGGAGGGATAATAAGCAACGGTGCGACCGCTGCCTTGGCGATGTCATACGTATTACTGCCAAGTAACCCCATTTTCAGTCCGGAAGCACCGTGTGTACCCATTATAATGAGTTCGACATGATGATTCGCCGTATAATCGCTGACAACCCCGACCAAACCGCCTTGAGCCTCACTTGAGGAAACGTTAGGCTTTTCGGCGAGCGGCCCAAGGGACTGTAAGAAACGCTGCTTGCCTTTCTGCGCTTCCATCGTGGCTCGTTTTTCATCGGTTTGGTTGGCAAGATTACTTTGGAACGCGGAATGAAATACCATATACGCATGCAGGATATGCACATTGTGCCCCGTTTTTTCTGCCAGCTTGATTGCGTACTGTGTGGCCGCCAGCGAATTGTTCGAAAAGTCTGTAGGTACTAAAATTGTTTTCTTCATTTGATGGTTATGCTTATTGTGTAATAAGATTTCGCAGTTTCAGTGCTTGTCGATGAAGCCCGCTATGTCTTTGAATCACTCATGTCGGTTGTACTTCCTGCTCGATAGGTGTGGATTGTTTCCTGGCAATCATTGCAAGCGTAAACGCACCGGTCAGTCCGGACAATAACGACGCTACCAATACAGAGAATTTGGCTTCTGCCATCAACAGTTCTTGCCCAGCAAATGAAAGTAACGCGATGAAAATGGACATGGTGAAGCCGATACCTGCCAACAACCCCACACCCACGATATGCATCCAGGAGGCTTTGTCGGGCAAGGTACACACGCGCAGTTTGACGGCTATCCAGGAGATAAGCGTGATGCCAAGCGGCTTGCCGATGAACAATCCGAGTATGATGCCTAATCCCAGCGGGGTTAATAAACCATGGAACATCTCCTCTTGGAATCGGATGTTGGTGTTGGCTAGGGCAAATATGGGCATGATGAGGAAATTGACCGGCTTTACGAGCATATGCTCAAGCTTTTCAAGCGGAGACTCCTTTGCATCAGGTGTGGTGGGCAAGGTCATGGCTACCAATACACCTGCAATAGTGGCATGTATACCTGAGTGATGGACGAAATACCAAATGAAAACACCGGGTATCAGGTACATATAAAGCGCTTTCACCCCAAGGCGGTTGAATACCAATATCAATGCGAATATCCCGCCGGCGTAAAGTAAGTAAGTGAAATGGAGCTCGGAAGTATAGAAAATAGCGATGACTAATATGGCGACGAGATCATCAACAATAGCTAACGCGGCCAAGAAGATTTTGAGTGAGGCGGGTACGCTTTTGCCAAGCATGGTGATTACGGCAATGGCGAAAGCAATATCCGTGGCCATGGGGATGCCCCATCCCGATGCCGTTGGTGTTCCCGTATTAAAGACCGCATATATGGAGGCAGGTACGAGTACACCGCCAACAGCAGCAAGTATAGGTAAGGCCGCTTTTTTCGGGGCGGATAATTCGCCTTCCACCAGTTCCCGCTTGATTTCCAAGCCCACCATCAGGAAAAATATGGCCATTAGCCCGTCGTTGATCCACAGCAACACGGAGTAGCGCAGATGTATTTGTTCGGTATGCATGCCCAACTCCGTTGCAAGAAGCTCTTCAAAATTAGCACCAAACGGCGAATTGGCGATGAGGAGCGAGATAACAACACAAAACAGCAGAATAATGCCGCCCGCTGAGCCGGATTTGAGAAACTCCCGAAAAGGCCTTAGATTTATCAGTGTATTCATACCGCTAAAAATACCAAACACGGTCAGGAAAATGAGGGAGTTCCTGATATCTTTATGAAATCTTTATACTTCGGTGTCTAACTTTGTAAAGGATGAACCTCCAAGGCATGTCAGCTGAGCGTACAAATAAAGTGCGTCAATTTCTAATTGGCATGGCATCGGTTACCCTGTTGTCGGTTGCCTGCTATGCGCTGGGCGACCTGATAGACTATCGGGTGGTGGCACTCCTTCTGTTGGTTGCTGTTTCCGTCCTGGCCGTACTATTTGATATCCTTCCCGTACTCGTTTCCGCCCTGTTAAGCGCCATATTGCTCAATATCTTTTTCATTGAGCCTGTACCACATTACGAAATTACGGACGCCGAAAGCGTGTTATTGTTTCTGGTTTACCTGTTTATTGCCTCGGTCAATGCCGTGCTCACAAACCGGCTGAGAAAGCAGGAAAGGAAAAACCGCGACCGGGAAGAAAAGGAAAATACCATAAAATTATACAACACCTTGCTAAACTCGCTCTCTCACGAGTTGAAAACGCCCATAGCGACGATTATTGGCAGCATCGATACCTTAAAGGAAGCGGACAATAACATTCAGCCTGCACAACGGATGGAATTACTGTCCGAAATGGAGATAGCCAGTACCCGCCTCAACAGCCAGGTGGAAAATTTGCTCAATATGAGCCGGCTTGAGACTGGAACACTGAAATTGAAAAAGGATTGGTGCGATGTAAATGAGCTGGTTTTTCTGATTATTCACAAACTCCCTTCTGTTGACACGCACGAACTAATTTTTGAACCTGATGAAACGTTGCCACTCTTTAGATTGGATAGCGGACTCATGGAAACGGTTTTAAATAACATCATCCACAACGCCATACGATATACACCAAAGTGTACCACGATACGAGTTGCTACAGCTTATGACGATAACCACCTTTGGTTAACGATCGGCGATAATGGAAATGGGATTCCTGAACGCGAAATAAGCCGGATATTCGAGAAGTTTTACCGCCTACCCAACTCCGGCACAGGAGGGTCAGGCTTGGGGTTATCAATTGCAAAAGGGTTTGTGGAGGCGCATGGAGGCACTGTACAAGCGATGAGCTATCTTAACAGGGGCACTACGTTCACCATCATGATTCCGGCAGAAACATCGTATTTAAAAAGTGAGAAAGATGACGAGTAAGCCGACCGTATTAATCATAGACGATGAACCGCAGATCAGAAAGTTGCTGGAAATCAACCTGGCTGGCAAAGGGTACCTGGTAAAACAGGCGGCTTCCGGAAAGGAGGGGTTACAGATGGCCGCCAGCCACCTGCCTGACGCCATCCTCTTGGACCTGGGCTTGCCCGACATGAGTGGCCACGAGGTTCTCCGTAAACTCCGCGGATGGTACAGTCGGGCGGTCGTTATTCTATCCGTACAAAATAACGAAAACGATATTGTCCGTGCCCTGGATAACGGGGCAAATGACTATCTAACCAAGCCCTTCCGCGTGGGCGAGTTGTTAGCCCGCTTACGTTCGGCTGTTCGCTACAACGACACCAGCTCCAATACACGGCTTATAGAAGCGGGGGATTTGGGGATTGACCTTGGTGCACGGCTTGTTATGCGTTCCGGTGACGTTTTGAAGTTGACGGCCACGGAGTACAACTTACTTGCCTTGTTGGCAAGCAATAAGGGCCGGGTACTAACCCACCAATTCCTGCTTAGAGAAGTTTGGGGCGTCAGCTTCCAAGCAGAAACGCAGTATTTACGGGTGTTTATTGCGCAGCTTCGCAAAAAGCTGGAAGATGACCCCAACAGACCCAAGCATATCATCACGGAAAGCGGCGTGGGTTACCGCTTTCAATAAGTGACTTCGTTGATATCGGGTGGCTGGGTGCCGCTGAACAGTGTGCCCATGCACCCCAAAAGGGCGCATAAAAAAGGGCGTGGTTTTTACTTGAAAGTAGCATGGAAAACCAAAAGTGTTTCACGATGTTTGTTATGCGGAACACTGCAGCTATAAACCGTTATGGTGTTCAAGAATCACACGGCGGCATGATGCAATCAGGATAGCTTCATTGCCTTTAAAAAGACAATTTATTCGAATGAAAATCAGTGGTATTATCCGGAAATTCAATATCCGGTCCGAACAGGAACCGCACGACGTCATCCATGATACCGTGGAAAAAGGGATTTACTTCAAAGGTACAAACCTTTGGATATTGATTTTTGCTATCCTGATTGCCTGTGTGGGCCTCAATGTCAACTCAACGGCCGTCATCATCGGCGCCATGTTGATTTCTCCCTTGATGGGGCCCATACTCGGCATGGGGTATAGTTTGGCAACCTACGACTTCGCCTTATTACGGAAGTCCTTGACTAACTTCGGGTTTGCTGTTTTAGCAGGTTTGTCCGCTTCGACCTTATACTTTTTGATCACACCGATATCCGAAGCGCACTCCGAATTGCTGGCACGTACCAGTCCCAACATCTATGATGTTATCATTGCACTGGTGGGCGGTTTGGCGGGGATCGTGGCGATATCCAGCAGGCAAAAGGGAAACGTTATTCCAGGCGTGGCCATTGCCACCGCGCTGATGCCGCCGCTATGTACGGCAGGTTATGGGTTGGCAAACGGTGCGTGGACCTATTTCTTCGGTGCTTTTTACCTGTTTACCATCAATACGGTGTTCATTGCCTTAGCTACGCTGATTACCGCCCGCTTCCTGAAATTTCCAATCTGGCACTCTGCGGAAGAAGGGTTGCGGAAATCGGCGAATCGGTGGGTAAGTATCATCGTTACGGTAACCATGGTGCCCAGCATCTACTTTGGTTACACATTGGTTCGGCAGGAGCGGTTTACGCAAGAAGCCAACGCGTACATACGGAACGACACATATATCGAAGGGGATTATCTGCTGAAGTCTGAAGTCGATGCGGCTAAAAAATCGATCCGGCTGATTTATGGCGGACGGCTTATTCCAGCATCGGTAAAAGAAGAGGTAGCTGCGAAAACGCGCTATTACAAGCTTGCCGGTGCTTCGGTAACCATCCAACAGGGCTTTTCCGTGGAGGAATCGGACGACAGAATTGTGGTGATGGACCGGCAGCAGGCAGAAATCAACAGGCTCCGTCAGGATTTGGAAAAAAGCCTGCACATACAAGATAGCCTACGCACCCTACGGGAACTTGGCCAGCAACTGCTCGGCGAACTCAAGCCGCTGTTTCCGGAAGTTGTTGCCTGCGGAGTGGCGGAACAGGTTGTATTCGGTGATTCGTTGCACACAGGGAGTTACCCTAGCCTTTTCGTGGGCACTAATGACCTTAAGAAAACCAGTGAGCAACGGAAACGGATCGAAGATTGGTTCAAGTCCAGGTTAGCCGAGGATTCGGTAAAGGTATATATCGAGCTTGTTCCCTAGGTGGATTTCCGCCCGACTCTGTTTTCTTTGTAACTCAGCGCACAAGTGAGCCTGTTGGGTAGAACGCTATTATTCTTTCCCACCTGTCTTTTCCCAAAAATGCGCGCGTTTTATCCCATGAAGACGCGGATGGAACTCGGGGTTTTTCCCCTCCTTTTTTTGCTTGCGGTAGTCTCTGAGTGCACGCAGGGCGGGTTTGCGTAATAGAAGGATTGCTATCAAGTTGAGCCATGCCATCAGGCCCACCCCGATATCCCCTAGTGTCCACGCGACTTCCGCTGTTCTTATCGTACCGTAAAACGTGGCCCCCAAAATTAAAATACGGAGTATCCAAACTGCCCATTTATGGCGCCCCTTACGATCCAGATAACTTAGGTTTGTTTCGGCCATGTAATAATAGGCCAGAATAGTAGTAAACGCGAAGAAAAGTAGGGCAATGGCGACGGCAGATGCGCCCAAAAGCGGGAAATGATGTGCAATAGCTTGCTGTGTATAAACAGGCCCAATTTCAGTTCCCGGCAAGTGTTGCACGACGAACCCCCCTTCCGGATGATGTACGTTAAAACTTCCCGTAAATAGGATCATCAATGCAGTCGCTGTGCACACGAATAACGTATCAACATACACGGAGAATGCCTGTACCAGTCCTTGCTTCGCCGGATGACTCACTTCGGCAGCGGCAGCGGCGTGGGGCGCGGTACCTTGGCCAGCCTCGTTCGAATAAATGCCGCGCTTCACCCCCCAAGCGATAGCCATCCCGATCATTCCGCCGAAAGCAGGTTCGAAGTCGAAAGCCGAACGGATAATCAAGCCGAAAACAGCCGGAACCTCGCCGATATTCATCCCGATAATAACGATTGCCAACAGGACGTAGCCACCAGCCATAAAAGGCACCACCACCTGTGCTACCTTGGCTATGCGTTTAACACCACCGATGATGATAAGTCCCAACAGGACAACCAAGCCAATGCCTGTATAGTGCACCGGAATCGAAAACGCATTGTCAGTGCTTAAGGCAATGCTATTACTTTGCACGCTTGGAAGAAATACAGCGGTACTCAAAATTGTTGCGACGGCAAAGGCAATGCCGTACCATCTAACACCTAATCCTTTCTCGATATAAAACGCCGGTCCGCCGCGGTATTGTCCGTCTTTTACCTCTTTATAAATCTGGCCAAGCGTCGCCTCAATGAAAGCAGAGGCGCTACCTAAAAATGCAATCAACCACATCCAAAAGATGGAACCGGGCCCACCCATAGCGATGGCTGTGGCTACACCGGCAATGTTGCCTGTTCCAATGCGGCCCGATAACGCAAGGGCAAATGCCTGGAATGACGATACACCTTTCTTAGATGCTGAGCCTCCCAATAGCAGTTTAACCATGCTTCTCAGGTTTGTCAACTGCAAAAACCTCGTAGCGATCGAAAAGTAGATGCCCGTTGCCAAGCATAAAAATACCAATGCGTCACTCCAGATAATATTGTTTAGTGCTTCTAATATTTGTTCCATAATCTGCCGTTTAGCGCTCGTTGGGTGGTCCGCCGCTAATATACAAATTCTCATGAGCAGCGTATTTGTTAAGGATAAGTATACAAAAGCGCTGTTGAACCGAAACGAGACGTGAAATTCTCTTTTCAATCGTCCTTCGACTGGTAAAACGGATTAATTATCTTATTTTCGCGTAATCTATCATGAAGAGACCTACTAACGTTATATTCAAAACCTTTCAGCTTCGTTTGCTTTTATTCGTTGTTTTTTTTTCATATGCGTACACCCACGGGCAGCTAAGTAAAACGGATAGCTGGAAAACCAAAGGCGATTATGAAACGGCGATAAAGCAACGCATGAACAACCTGCTGACTGCCACGCCGACAGCAAGTCATCCGTACGACAGTTTGTGGTCGGAACTGTATGACGAGTATGAAGCGCAATATCTCAACCTCGGCAACCAAGGTAAATGGGACGAAGCCTTGCCGATTGCCTTAGCATGTGAAGCAACGTTTATCGGTGAACTGCCGGTCAGGAAAGAAGCCGACCTCATCTACAATATTGGGTATATATATGATAAATGTGAGCAGTATTTACAAGCCATCGATTATTTCCATCGCTCCATAGCACGCTATGAAGCGATAAACGATGCCGAAGAACAGGATGTGCGAAATGACCTCGCATTGGCTTACAACAATATCGGCGTTGCACACGCGAATACGGGTTATTTTACTCAACGAAAAGAGAGTTACCTAAAAGCAAAAGCCCTTTGGGAGTCTATCGACGATGTGGACAAAAGTAACTTGATTTCGTTGTACGGCAACTTGTTGAGGTTATATCGGCAATATGGAGATAAGCAAGCTGCGGAAGAATTGATTACGACCATTAATTTAAACGTTGACCAATGGATTGCTGAAGACGGCTTCGCAAGCGGGAACAAGGGGACGGAAACGGCGAAACCCAAATCCTTTTACCAGGTTGAAAAGCATCGCTTGAACATATTGTACACGGATTTAATCAGCGACAAAGCGGGAGGACTGGCACATTTGGATAGCTTGCGTACACATTTCAGGCATATGAACGGGGATGACCAAAAGCGGTTTTCTGCTTATCTGCTCACCGCCATCAGCCACGCAGCTGCTCCGTTGGTAGATTATGACGATCTTGCTGAACGGAAACAAAAAAAACAGTACCTCGACCTGGGTATGCGGGAAAGCATCCGGCTTGACGACCAATATAACCAAATGATTTTCCATTCCCAGTTGGTCAGCTATTGCTTGGATGCTGAACACGATATGGAAACGGCGTTGTCGCACCTCGACCACGCTATCCGGATTGGCGGCGAAATGGATATTCGTGAGTTCAATTTGCTTAACCTGTATTTCAAGAAAGCCGATGTTTTGCAGCAGTTGGCGCGATTTTCCGAAGCCGAAGAATTAGTGCTTAACGGGATATCGGTCTTACTAGACCAGCCGGTTAACCAACCCGATGTGGTAACAATCGACGACTTTGCCCAACGTAATGACATCTATTACGTAAATGCATTAAACCAAGTAGCTGGTCTATATAAGAATGAATATGAGCGGGGAAACAATCCTGCTCAAGGACGCATAGCTCAACATTTTTATGACTTAGCCGCCCGCCTTTTTCATCGTTACTACCAGAAAGGTGCTTACAATCCGTGGTTGGATAAGACGAACGCCACGATCAATGAGGGGCTGCTTTCGCTCCATTTAGGATTGGGTTCAGCGGGTGAAGAAGCGCTGGTCAATAGGATGGAGAACAACCGTTCGCAGCACCTCGCCAAAGAGTTTGAAGCCAAATACCTGCGGTTTCTCCATATACCGGATAGTTTGTTTACACAATACAACCTGCTGCAAGCTGAAATAGCCAGCTATGGGCAGGTAGACGAGCGTCGGGACGAAGCCCATGAAGCCCTGCAGGCTGCATTGAGGGACGTAGAAGCGGAAATACAACAGGCAGATGCGCAGTACTTCTCTTTTTTCAACGATACACTCGATGTGGCGGGAGTACAATCGGAATTGAAGGAGCAGGAATATATCGTGCGTTATGTGGTGGCCGAGGAAAACGTGTATGCATATACCGTACAGAAAGACGCTATTTCGGTCGTAAAATTAGGAGACAAAGCGACGTTGCTTCAACAGGCAGCGCAATACCACCAAACCATCAAAAACAAACACAACGATTATGCGGAACAGGCGAAGGTGTTATATCGTGCGCTTATAGCTCCGTTGCAGTTGCCGTTGGATGCGTTGCAGAACTTGGTTGTGATTCCTGATAATAAGCTGAATTTTATCCCATTTGAAACGTTGGTTCACCCAGAATTGAACCGACCGCTTGTTTCCTTTTTTCCCATCAGCTATTCGCACGGACTGTCGTTGTGGCTCTTGCAAAAGAAAGCGGCGCCTTCAACGCGGGGGCAGCGGTATTTTGCTGCTTTTGCTCCCCAATATTCGGCAGATTATATGTCGTCTTTCGTTGACGATAATCCAACAAACAGAGGTCGGCTGCAAGATATCGCAGCTGCGACACATGAAGCCGTACAACTTGCAACCTATTTTGACGGAAATCTATACCGGGGCGACCAAGCGACCAAACAGGATTTTTTACATCGCGCGGCTGACTATAAGATTTACCACTTTGCCATGCATTCCCTGCTGGATGAAACCGACCACCGAAACTCAAGCCTCGTTTTTCAAAATGGTGAACATTTACGTTATCACGAACTCTATAGCCTCCATTTTCCGGCAGAACTGGTGGTGTTAAGTGCCTGCAATACCGGGATGGGCGAGCTCGAAAACGGCGAGGGACTGATGAGTTTATCACGGGCCCTTACCTATGCAGGTGTTCGGTCGGCGGTGTATAGTCTATGGGAAGTGCCTGACGAAGAAACGGCGGAAATTATGCTTTCATTTTACGAGCACCTCAAATCAGGGCACACGAAAGTGGAAGCACTCGCGCTGGCAAAGCGCGATTTTTTGGCCCATAATCCGCTGAAAAGCCATCCGTTCTTTTGGGCAGGCTTTGTCATCAACGGGAATACTGATTCACTAAGTAATGCGGCTTTTCCAGCTACTTATCTGTGGTTCACCGCGGCTGGGCTGATCGTAATTGCCTTATTGCTGTTCATACGAAGACGGAAACGGGCGGCTAACATCGTTGCCACGGTGTAGTGCTCTCGATGCTAACATCACCTGTTTTCTAACGCATTCACTATTTTTGTTGCTTTATTAGACAGGCTGTTGTCGGACCCGGCAACACGTTTGAAGCGATGCAATGCCTCATCGCTGTCGCCCTGTTGAAGAAACGCCAGTCCTAAATACCAGTTTATAACTGTTGGAGAAAAATATACGGTATCCTCCCACTTCCTTGCCTCCAGTATCCTTATGGTTTCTGCAGGTTGCTTTAATAGTAGACGACAAATGGCCAAATAAAAAGCAGCCGCGTCAGTGGGATGCTCCTCATAAACCTGATTCAGCCGTGTGGCCGCTTGCGCGTATGCCTGTTGGTCGTATAACGCTAATGCCTCCGATAACATGCCTACGGCTGGAACGTCGCCACGGACAGTTGGCGTTACCATGTTTGGATAAGGTTCCATGTATTGTGCGTACAGCTTTTCTGGGGTAACCTCAGGCTGTGTACCCCAAAAGAACCAAGCGGCACCGATAAGCACCAATATACTGGCGGCTGCATACCACCATCGGGCCTGTTTTCGGACAGGTTTCATTTCCTTTTTGTCTAAGTTGTAGAATCGCTCTTTAAGCGCTTGCCGTTCATTGTAAATGACGGTGTCTCGTATTTCCTTCTCAAACTTAAATGCTTCTGAAAAAGTCGTGTCGTGCTGCAACAGCCATTCCAATTGCTGTTGTTGATGGGTGGTCAGCGTTCCCGTAAAATACGCCTCGATAAGTTGGGCATTATCCTTTTCCATTGGCCTGGATTTTTTCCTTTAACTGTTTCAAACACCTTGATTTATGACTTTTCAATGTGTCTTTGGATTCATAAGCCATCTGCGCTTGTATTGCATCTAATTTCAACCCCTTATAATAGAACAGACGCAGCACTTGTTGGCATTTTGGCCCCAATTGGAGGTAAGCCCCTTCAAGTAACTTAAGCCGTTCTTCCGTAGTGTCCATTTCGAGTACAGAAATTTCCTCCATGGGCTCGTCGCCTTGCCGCTCTTCCTGTTGAGGCATCGATTTGAGATGAGCGTAAATCTTATATTTTCCGATAGCGAACAGATATGTTTTAATGCTACTTTTCAATGTATCCAACTTCCCCCGTACAATATTTTCATACAAAATAATCATACTATCATGATAGATATCCATTGCCACCTCTTTTGCAATGGGATAGCGACCGGCGAACGCAAGGAAGGGGTCCTTATACTGAAGATATATCGTATCCAATGTTGCATTATCACCATTTTTCAAGGATTGAATCCAACGCCGATCTCTATTCATTTAGTGCACTAACATTAAAAAAGTAAGCTTTATTGCCGAAAATATAAAAAAAGATCAAAACCGATGCTTACTTCAACCGATATGATACACTAAAATGTAGAAGCGTCTACGCAGGGAGCGGCAGGCCCATTATTAATCAATATCAATTTAAAAGAATGAAAAAAGTATTATTAGGATTGTTTTTCACAGTTTTTACGGTTTTGACTGGCTACGGCCAGCAGGGACGTATTGATATCAATGCCGGAGTAGACTTCGGTTTGCCGGTTGGCAGTTTCGGTGATGTGTATGGCTTCGGCTACGGGGCCACCGTGAAAGGCCTGTACGGTATCAGTGAAGCGGGTCAAGTTGGCCTTACCCTAGGTTATCAGCGCTTCGGGCTAAAAGATAGTTACGACGAAAATATGAGCGGATCGATGGGCATATCTCCGGTTTTCGCCGTGTATCGGCATAACTTCGGCGGCCTTTATGTAGAACCCCAAGCGGGCCTTTCAATTAATAGCGTTAGCCTCAAGGCAAGTGCCGGAGGGATGGGTTTCGGCGGATCGGCTTCGAATACTTCTTTTGGGTATGCAGCAGGATTAGGGTATATAATCGGAAATATCGATATATCCGCACGCTATCAAGGACTGACGCAATCGGGTGAAAATTTGGGTTTCATTGGCCTGCGCATCGGCTACAGTTTTGGAATTAAGTGACCTTCAGGCTGTGTGGCTTCCATCTTCGTAAAAGCCCTGCGGTCTTTTCTATCAACAAATGGTAAAACAATAGATTAAAAAAGTTATGACACCAAGATCTTACAAAAAGCAACAACCTTTTATAACGTTATTTGGCGCATTCGCCTTATTTTCATTCACATTGTCCGGCTGTAGTAAAGATGATGGCCCGGAGCCCGAAGAGGAATTGCTCCCCCCCATCGAACTGGCCTGTGACTATTTCAGTGAAAGTCGAGTATTGACTAACGACCCACAACGGCCGGTAGATTACCTGATCAGCTGCTGGGCAAATGTACAGGGAAGCCTGAAAATAGAACCTGGCGTCGTGGTGACGTTCGAGGAACACGCGGGACTGTATGTTAATCTCGACGACGGGGTTTTTGAAATCAAAGGGACCGCTGCGGAGCCGGTTATCCTTACTGGAACCTCCAAGCAGCAAGGCCACTGGCGGGGTATTTTCTTAACCGAAGCACATAACGAAAATAACCTAATCGAACATACCGTCATCGAGTATGCTGGTTCGCAAGCGCTGACCAGCACGTCGCCCGTTTACGAGGGTAGTTTGGCCTTACGGGGTGTTTCAGGAACACCCCCACAAGCGTTGACGCTAAACCATGTGACGATTAAAGATGGTGGCAGCGTGGGCCTGGATTTTCACGGAATCCGGAAAAATGCGACCGTATCGACGGCTAACCTGACAATTACGGGAAATGCCGGTGTGCCGGTAATGGTTTCTGCCGAGATGGCACATGTCTTTGATCACACGTCTACTTATACGGGCAATGCGTCGGATTTTTTGAACATCACGACAGCGAACTATGAAATAGAAGACCAAGAAGTGATATGGCAAAAATTGGATGTGCCTTATTTGGTGGATGGTAGAGTGCATGTGAAGAAGAACGGTCACCTGACCATCGAACCGGGAGTGGAAATCCAATTTTTAAGTACGGGTTACCTACAAGTGGCTCCTCTTCTTCCACCGTATGCGGCGACCTTGAAAATACAGGGCACGGACGACGAGAAGGTACTTTTAAAAGGGCATGAGGATGCGAACTGGGGCGGCATTTACCTTGGACACACGCAACGGGACAACGTGATCGATTATGCTATTATTGAGCACGCGGCCGGAAATTATCCGGTAGGCAATCTCCAGAATTCCGGCGCGGTGTACATGCATGGCGACCCCATGCTGCGGATTACGAACAGCACGTTCCAAAACATGCCCAACTATGCGGTGTATGCTTATTCCGGTGCAAGCTCAATAAAACCCGACCTGCCCAACTTCATTTTCGTGAGTAACGTCGTTACCGCTACGAAGGGATCACTCGGATGGGGCGATGGTCGGACCACGCATTACCCGAACTAACAATATGTATCTGCCACGCAGGTTATGCGTGGCAGGCACGTAACTAACCAATTAGCTAACTTGAAATCAGCATTATAATTGATGACTAAACAACGCTATCTTTTGGTCTTCTTAGGGATGACCGCGCCGCTATGGGTCCTTATCTGTAGCCATGCTGGCGGTGAGCACACCGCCGTCACCGCTACCCAAGTGTCGGCAACGGGTATCGACATTGGCATTAAGTACATCACCATACCCGAACACCCGAGGGGCGATTTTGTTCCCTTCTCTAATTGCCCACAAGACAAGGTCAGCAAATTTGAGTTTCGCGTAGAAAACCGAGGGGCTGATTTCGACAAAAAAGATAAAGCTATCTACGGTTCCGTTCAGATCAAAAGACTGGCTGATGGAACGGTTTTGCTCAAGGAAGAAGCCGTGCTGGAGTTCAGGGCCTTTACACCCGGCTGGATGCGGTTTAAGTTTGACCCTATCGACCTGTCACAGGCGGGATTGTATGAAGTGACCGTGGAATCGTATATGGTTGACCTGCCGTCCTACATCAAGGACAAGTCATTGAAACCACTGGATACGGACTTGTCGGACAATAAAGTGGTGTATGTCAATCGAGTCCTTGACCCCGAATCATTGGAGACCAAGGAGAAGCATGTCTTTGATTTTGAAGGGATACAAAGCCCGATCGATCTGGCCGAGCAAGGCTGGAACCCTAGCTATTTGCCGGATTCAGTGCAAACTTCCGACCAAGGAATCGGAGGCTCTAAAGCAATCGAAATACATCTTCATAAAGGAAACAAAAACAAGCGAAAACTATATACACCCGCAATGGCGATGCCCGAAGATGCTCACTTGGATTTCCAATTTAAGCTACTGGATGCCCAATCAGGAAAAAACGTGACCGAAGAATTAATGTCATCAGAAACGTTTAAAGCAGAAGTTTCACTCCAGAAAATCTGTGCTACAGGCGTAGTAGTGACCTATAAGCACAAGGTGTCAGATGCACAGGCGACGGAAGATGGATTTTTTAAGTTCCCGCATGTACCTGTTCATCATGAACGGGGGAACTATCGGGGGCAAATTGAGTTCTCCAACTTATCTAGTTATCCGGAAATTTTATTGGTCATCGACGATGTTGTCGTACAGCCAAGGAAATAAGCAACGTATTTCAGAAATAGTAAAACGATGAATATAATAATGAAAAAGACAATCGTACAAACCCTGATAGGCGTGATGGTTTTATGCCTGCTAGGAGCCTGCTCAAAGGCGGGTGGTAATGATGAAAACGGAAATAATTCATCCGATGGTCAGCACACTTATGAGATCTCCATTGCCGGCGGCAAGATTTACAAGGGTGGTGTACCCCGTTACGCTCCCGGGGTAGTGACAATGTTTAACCCGGTTGCATTCGTAAACGAACAAAATAACGGAAAAGCCATAGCCGTAATGCTTGCTGAGGCTGGAGCCTTTCAAATCGGGCTTGGATTTCTTTTGGATGACGATAACAAACCTATTCATACGGAGGTTCAGGCGTTCGGCTTTGGCGAGTGGGCGACCGAGGATAAATATGGTCCGGCGGGTCCTATCAACCTGACTCTGGAAAACTATAAGGAGCATACCATTTCCGCGTATGGCGACGAGGCAACGGTAGCGTCATTCACCTTAAACTTTAACGGCAAGTTTAAATTGGGCGCGGACGGCGAGGAAGTGGATGTGACCGGTAAAATCGTGGTAGCGGAACCTTAAATTCCTTACTCTTTTATCTTGAATCTTATGAAAACAAATAACATAACAATACTATTCGCGTTTTTGCTGGCATGGCTACCCAACGCCCATTCCGCGCCCGACGAGCCGGGTATCGATTTGGGTTTTGTCCCCGACTATATCGATTTCTCGTTTGACGATCGGTATATGGTGGCCGAAAATGATTTTCGCTATCAGGTATGGGACTTGGATACTCACACCAAGATACTGGACAACGAACACCCTTTTAAACTCGGGCGTATGCTGAAAAGTAATGTAGTTCCTACCGGAAGTGGTTATTTCCTTTTCGGGAGTGAACAGGTGTTTATGACGGTAGATTACCAGAACAACAGCACCGAAGTCAAAGCATACGACCTGAAAAACGGACAACGGCTTTGGGAAACCGACCAACTCCACATGGCGATTTCACTGGCCGAAACCCTGATGCGCGTGCACGCCATGGATATAGTAAGCGTGGAAGCAGCAGACGGTACGCGTTTGAATCCCCAATATGCTGTCGGTAACTTTTTTACCCGCAACAAAATGCTGGACCGATTGATTAATTATGTGCCCGAAAAGCAGGCGCTATTTTTTAACGGAAAGCACGGACTGCAAGCAGTGGACATCCGAAGCGGGAAAATGCTTTGGACAGCAGAAGAAGTAAAAGGTGGTATCGGCGAATTAATTTACAATGCGCCGACACAGCAGCTGTTGGTGATCAAAGTGCCCAATTCCGAAGGTGCCATAGACCAGCTCACGGCCCATACCGAAGTGCAAGCCCTTGATGCCAATAGTGGAACACTGCAATGGAGCGTGGACTATACCGGCGATTTTATCCCCGGTTATGCTTCGGTAATCGGGAATACGCTGGTGCTTCCATACCTGGAACTGGCTTTTATCGATCTTGAAAATGGGGTGGAACGCAATGGCGATATCAAAAGCCGGATGGAAGGCGCCACCAAAACCGTAAAAGGCTTGAAAGGGCTTATGGCCATCGACAACGCTCTCGGTGGCGACTTCGGCAAAGAGGAAACCTCAGCCAAGTACGATCGTTTGGTTCCCCGCAACCTTCATGTTGACAACGACGGCAAGCTCTGTTATTTTACCACGTTTAATAAGGATGGCAAAATTGGTAACGGAGGCAAGAAAGGTTTTTTGAAAATAGATATCCATCAAGACAAGGTTTTGCAAGAAACTTTTAATCTATTGGGTGACAGTTGGACCCCGATACAAGATGAAATGGTCGACGGTATTTTCTACGTAAAAGCCTCCGGGAATATGAACCGAACGGTTATCAAGGCCATAGATGCCGATAGCGGCGACGAACGTTTTGAAACCGAAAAAGCAAAGAACAGCGCTGATGTCGCCAAAATGTTCAATCCGTTTTTGATTGCCAACGGTCGAATTATCGACATTGTTTCCAAGGGAATCTACACCCTAGATGCGAAGACCGGAAAAGAAATTTCCTATACCACCACAAAGGATTTGGGCGTAGGTACGGTAGTGTTCAGTCATTTTTTTGAAGAGGGGGTGCTTATTTTCGGCACCAAGGGCGTAGGCATTATGGATTATGAAGGAAAGGTGATGCTGGCTGTTGAGGCCAAAAACGTGAAAGACTTTGCCGCCAACACCAAGGAAGTGTTGTTGCTAGAAAACAAAAAGTTCACCCGGATTGATCTTCGAGGGAAAAAAGTAGCCGAAACCGTGCATTTCAAAAACCGGGAAAGCGTCGTGTTCAGCCCATCGGGAAAACATGTGATGAAGGTGAATGCCAAGGGTGATAAAATAGAGCAATATAACTAAACCTGAAGCATATTTTTAGAATAGGCTGGCTTTGAATCATGACAAAAAGCCGAGTCTTCAAGGAACAGGTCTTGGCAACCGGATAAATGATTGGCGTATATTTAATAGGGCTGGTTAGGGTTAGTGCTATCCTATGGGCAGCTACTTACGTGAGAAACCAAAAATACCGTAAGGCCGACACTGGACAAGTAACTTTACACGTGAGCGGAGCGTTACAAAAAACATGGGACGGACATGCTAGCTTTGATTTACTTGAGCTAGATAAGGATGTGCTAAGTGACGCAAGAATTTGGGTGATTAGCATGCACGATGAATGGTCGCAGAAGCTCAACTTTCAGCTCTCGTTATCGTCACTATGTAATGGCGGTTTAACCCAGCCGATTCCCGGAAGTTATGCGATAGCGTCGGGTTCATATGGTAGTACCCGGGCCTTTTCGGCGTCGTATTCGCATATTGTAGTTGGTGATAATTTGGACATTTATGAATACAGCACGCTGCATGAGGGCAGTGGCGTGCTGATTATCGAGACCGTTAACGACCGGGAAATCCATGGGAACTTCATCTTTACCGCGCACAGGTATGAAAACCCTTTAACCAAATTGGATCGTGTTGAAGTAACGGGTAAATTTACAGCGCGAAAGCCGGTCTGACCGGTGAATGTTATTGTTATCTTTTGCCGGCGTTTGCCGTCTCCTCCCGCACTTCGTCAAACTCACGTCTAATATCGTCAGACACTGGTTTGGTCAGCAGCGAAACCACAATAGTGGTGAGAAAACTGAGCAGGAAGCCCGGAATGATTTCGTACACGTCTTTGTAGACGTGGGGCACGTACACCCAAAGCAAGACCGTAGCACCTCCTACTACCATGCCTGATAACGCACCTGCCGCTGTGATGCGTTTCCATAACAACGAGAGGATAACCAACGGGCCGAATGCGGCGCCAAAGCCCGCCCAGGCATTTCCGACCAGACCGAGGATGCTTTCCTTTGGATTCAATGCGAGCAGAAAGGAGACCACAGCCACAACGAGTACCGACAGTCGGCTCATTATGAGCATGTTGCGGGGCGTAGCATGGGAGCTGAAAAATGTCCGGTAGATGTCTTCAGTCATGGAACTCGACGTAACCAGGAGTTGGGAAGAGATCGTACTCATTACGGCCGCAAGGATAGCGGAAAGCAAGAAGCCGCCGATGAATGGGTGAAAAAGAGCGTTAGCCATATAGATAAATATGGTTTCAGCCAGGGCCCGTGATTCGTCAAACTGCAGCATGGTTGCAGTATCGAATTGCTGTAGGTACGCGATTCCGAAAAACCCCACAAGCACTGCGCCGCCAACCGTAGCGATCATCCAGGTGATGCCGATATGGCGCGCCTTTTTGATGTCGCGAACGTGGTCTATGGCCATAAACCGGACCAGAATATGGGGCTGCCCGAAATAGCCCAACCCCCAGGCCAGCAGAGAAATGATTGAGATGGTGGTCGTGCCCCGCCATAAATCCATATAACTGGCGTCTTTTATGCGGATAGTTTCGACAGCATCGCCGACACCGCCCAGCTGTGAAACAATAACCGCTGGGACCAACAGTAATGCGATAACCATGATGGTGCCCTGTACGGCATCCGTTAGGCTGACAGCGAGGAATCCGCCGAGAAACGTATAGAAGACCACGACAAGGGACGTTACCCAAAGACCCACGTTGTAGTCCATGCCGAAGGAAGATTCGAACAATCGGCCGCCCGCAACCATGCCTGCGGATGTATACAGCGTGAAGAAAACCAGAATAAAAAGGGATGATACCAGTTTCAATAACTGTGACTTATCATGGAACCGGTTTTCGAAGAAGACGGGCAGTGTGATGGCGTTCCTTGCTTTTTCGGTATATACACGCAGACGGGGAGCCACGATGACGTAGTTGAGGAAAGCGCCGATGGTAAGCCCGATGGGGAGCCACGCTCCCGAGAGGCCCATGATATACATGGCACCCGGTAACCCCATCAGTAACCAGCCGCTCATGTCGGCCGCTCCGGCCGACAAGGCGGTGACGAAAGCCCCCATTTTGCGACCACCGATTAGAAACTCTTCCGAATTGCTTGTTGATTTCCGATAGCTGTATATGCCAATCATGACCATGATGACGATGTATAGCCCGATCGAAATTAATTCATAAGTATTCATATCACATTGTTTTAGTCAATCGGTATCGTCGTTATGTTCAATGGGTAAGCCCATTTTGGATCGCTTGAAAAGCGCTGTAAAGGTATAAAAAAGAATGATGGGATTTTGGAACGGGATTAGCCACTATTGTTTTCCTTTTTTACCTTATAGCCCAGCATGCCTGTCAGGGGGTCTAATCCGCCGGTGTAGACCATGGTAGCGGTAAATTGGTCCTTAATGGAATAAGTCGTTCCTTTCACCTCAAGAAGCACAAATTGCTTATTTTCTGCTGTCTTTGTTTTTTGTTCGGCTATGGTCGGGTAAGACCCATGCCGCTCGGCAAGGTATAGGTTTGGAATCTTCGCAAGGGGTTCGATACCTGAAAACACACCCTCGGGGATAATGATAGTGCCCGACGCGCTGTACACGGCGGAATGTACTTCCACGTCCTCCGCTTTTTCGATTTCTCTTTCGACCAGGAGTTGGTCGTCGCTTACAGGTTGGATTCGTGTATAGATAGGTGGCAGCACTTGCTGCCCTTCCCAGTTAACGAAACCAAAGTGATACTTGGTGCGTTGCCTGATGGTGTCCCGTTCAATCGTTCTGTAAGTAAATCCAGCGGAGGAAGCCTGTTCGGGCATTTTATTTTCGAGTGCGATTACTTCGTTGCCTTTCATCGTATATAACGTTCCTTTTTCCCTGTCGCCTGCGGCGATACCGAATACGGCGTATATCCGTTCTTCGTTATCCCGGTACCTGCCGGCGTAATGTTTCTCCAGGTAAGAAACGGCGGCTTTGGATGGTGAAGACAGCGTCATGATCCACCATTTAAGGATGTCGAATTCAGCCGTGAGGATGATTTTACCCGCTTTTTTAACACCGGTTTTGCCGTCGTGGCCAGTAAATTTCTCATAACCTATTTTTACCATAAATGTATCCAGTTCAGCTTCGGATACCGGAAATTTTTCCGGAGTCGGCCCGCTTTCCGTTATTTCCTGGCCGATGCCGATCTCCTTATGGTTTTCGAGGTAATTGTCAATGTCAGTCAATTCGGAATGGTCAAAACCGTCGCTGTAGGAAGTGGAGATTTTCGATGCTAGCTTGTTGAACCGTGTATCATAAATGTCGTGGCGTCCGTTTTCGGGCGTAAATTCGAAGGGGTTGTCTTCAAACTGCTCCATGAAACTACCCTTGGCAGGGTCGATTTCCCGGTAGGTGGCACTAAAAGAAATGTTGTTGTAAAATCGGCCTTTGCTTAAGTTTCCTTCAAATGGAATGATGTAAGTGTACTGGTGGGGAACGATTTCTTTCCCGGATGTATCGATAATTCCCTGAAAAAATGTGGTGTCGCGGGAAATATAATACCATTTGCCTTCCAGCTCGTATGGCCTTAACTCATAATAATGGATCGGTACGACAAGTGTTCCCTCCTGGTTAATAACGCCATAGAAATTGCCTTGTTGCACAATTGCGTTGCCTGCGTTGAAATGATACGCATGGTCGTACTGAAAGTCAATAACAACTTGATTGGACGCATTGATAAAGCCCCATTTCCCGCCCATTTTTACTGCGGCCAATCCTTCGGAGAACGTGTTGGCAGCGCAATATTCCGGGTCGATACCCCGGGTAGGGTCTTGTATATTAATGAAGCCGTAGGTATATTCCGTGCAATTTTCATACGTTGCCAGCCAACTGCCATCGTTTTGCGCGCTTACTGAGATACCCAGCGCCGACAGTAAAAAAGTAAGGGAACATTTTATCGGCGTATTCATATCAAAAACAAAGGTATAGTGTCTTTTATGAGGGCACAAGTTTTAGCATCTACAAAGCATCTACTGCCTTTCCTTCTCTTCAACATATCCTGAATCGTATCGCTCATTCATTCGAATTTAGGAAAATAAAATAATGATGCGGTTCGGTTTTTCATTCAATGGCGGTTTTACGGATAGCATGGATGGTCGATAACTCGGGTATCCCAAAACGAAAAAAAGTTGGTGTTCAGCGGTATCGCTTTAAACCAACTTTTCTTGTTTTCTGTAGCCCGTAGGGGAATCGAACCCCTGTTTCAAGAATGAAAATCTTGCGTCCTAACCCCTAGACGAACGGGCCATTTTATCAATTTCGAAAAACGCGTTCCCGTTTTTCGGTCTGCAAAGATAGAAGTATTTCGATTCGTTCCAAAGAAAAATGATAGAAATTTAATGTTCATCATTGCACTTTCTCAACGGGCAGCGATGAACACTTCTTCCCGCATCAATTCTTGTCCGCTTGCCCCAGTGGTTTTATGCTCACGGATAGTCATATCGATGTCTGCGAAGCCGCTGGCCAGCAGGAGCTGCCGGGCAGCCTCTGGCGTATAAAGCGTGAATCCGTAAGCCACGAAGGGAAGTTGCTCCATAAATGCCCGGCTGGCGATGGCCAGGCAAAATGTGCCGCCAAGCTTCAGCATCCTTCTCACCTCTGCGAGTTGGATGGCTGGGTTCTCCCAAAAATAGAGGGTGTTTACCGTAAACACGTTGTCAAACGACCGATCGGGGAATGGGAACGTAAACCCGTCTGTCCATTCAAAACGCATACGGCCGGCGGCAATGTGATGTTTGTTGATTTCCCGAGCCTCGTGAACCATCGTTTCAGACCTGTCTGCGCCGGTGTAGTGAATACCGTTACCTCTGGATAACACGTATGAGGCAAAGTTTCCGTTGCCAGGACCAATTTCCAGCACCTGTGCGTCTAGAGGGTAGGCCATAAGGTCGATCGCGTAGCGCGTCATATCGCCATTGCTCACGTTCATATGTGCTGCGGTCTTGATGCCCGCCTCGCCTTCGGGCCGGGCCAGCTGTGCGGCGACGGATTTGAAATCGGTCGGTTTATCCATGGCGGCGCTAACGTTTATCTACACTGTATTTGCCAGGCCCCACGAAAGCGAGGCCGATAAAGACCACGCCGATTTCGATGGCATGGGATGCGCCCTGGATCCCGTCGCCCCGGTCCAGGTGTGAAAGCGTAGCCACAAGCATGGTAAAAGCAAGTGCAATGGCTGCGGGCCGAAAGAATAAGCCGAGTAGAAGACATATCCCTCCCACGGTTTCGGCTAATGCGGCCAGCAGCCCCCAGAATACGGGCAGAAAGGTGATGCCCAGATTGCCCATGGCACTGCCCACGCCTTCCCATCGATCGGGCCCGCCAAGTAGTTTGGGATAACCGTGCATGACAAACATGATACCCAGACCGATGCGGATGAGTAACAGCCCCGTGTTTTTAAATTTGCTCAATGAGGATAGTGCGGCCATTTTTTGATAGGTGATTTTATACAACCTGCTGTTAATTCCGCGCAAATTGATTTATCTTTGCCATGTTTGCAAGCAATTGAGTTTCATTTTTCTGTAAAATTGAATTGCTTCCCCACTAAATAACTGATATACATTGAGTAATACAGATTTACCTTTTAAACGTTATACCATTACTTCGGCCTTGCCTTATGCCAATGGTCCGCTGCACATTGGACACCTAGCTGGAGCTTATATTCCGGCCGACATATATGCGCGGTTTCTACGCCTGAATGGCCGGGATGTGGTTTATGTGTGTGGCTCGGACGAACATGGCGCAGCGATTACCATCAAGGCGAAAAAAGAAGGAACAACACCACAGGCCATCATTGACCAGTACCATGCGCAGATAAAAGCGAGTTTTGAGCAATTCGGTATATCATTTGATATTTACCACCGGACGTCAGAACGGATACACCATGAACTTTCGCAGGAGTTTTTCCTCAACCTGTATGAGAAGGGCGAATTTAGTGAACAGGTAACCGAGCAGTACTACGACGAAGAGTACCACCAGTTCCTGGCAGATAGGTACATTATCGGCACGTGTCCCAATTGTAAAAATGAAGGGGCTTATGGCGATCAATGCGAAAAATGTGGTACATCGCTTAATCCCACGGACTTGATCAATCCGGTGTCTACGTTAAGTGGGAAGCCACCGGTGCTGCGGGAAACCCGGCACTGGTACCTGCCGCTTGACAAATACCAGCCGTGGCTGGAAAAGTGGTTGCTCGAAGGCAAGAAGGATGTGCTGAAACCGAACGTTTACGGGCAGTGTCGTTCGTGGCTGAAATCGGGTCTGCAGCCACGGTCGATGACGCGCGATCTGGATTGGGGGGTGGATGTGCCGCTTGACGACGCAGTGGGGAAGAAACTATATGTGTGGCTCGATGCGCCCATCGGCTATATCTCGGCAACCAAGCAGTGGGCACTGGACACGGACAACGACTGGGAGAAGTATTGGAAAAAGCAACCTGACCCAGCGGATGACGCTTGCCTCATCCACTTCATCGGCAAGGATAACATCGTGTTCCACTGCATCACGTTCCCGAGTATTCTCCATGCGCATGGCGAGTATATTCTGCCGGAAAACGTGCCGGCCAATGAGTTTCTCAACTTGGAAGGCGATAAGCTGTCGACCTCGCGCAACCACGCCGTGTGGTTGCACGAATACCTGGAGGAGTTTCCCGGAAAAGAGGATGAGCTGCGTTATGTACTGACGTCTATCCTGCCTGAAACATCCGACAGTGAGTTTACGTGGCGCGATTTTCAGGCGCGGGTGAATAATGAACTGGTAGCCATCTTTGGCAATTTCATTAACCGGGTGTTGGTGCTTTCGCATAAATATTTCGACGGGAAGGTGATGCCGGCAACCGGCCTGACCGATACTGATCGTTTCATTTTTTCCGAACTGGAACGGTATCCGAAACACATTGCTGCTTCCATCACCCACTTCCGCTTCCGCGAAGCGTTGGCGCAGTTTATGAACGTGGCCCGGTTGGGTAATAAATACCTGGCTGATGCCGAGCCCTGGAAAGTGATTAAAACCGATGAGGAGCGAGTCAAAACGGTGTTGAACGTAGGGCTGCAGCTAGCGGCAAACCTGGCTGTGCTCGCCCAACCGTTCCTGCCTCACACTGCCAGGAAAATAGGTGAAATGCTGGGTTTGGGAGATCTTGCGTGGAAAAATGCGGGAAGCAGCACCCTGCTGCGGGCCGGCCATCAGCTTGGACAGGCACAATTGCTCTTCGAGAAAATCACCGATGATCAAGTCAGTGCGCAACTTGCCAAACTCTCGCAGGCGAAGGAAGCCGGCGAGCTACCGGCCACCGGGGTGCCGGAAGCAAAAGCGCCTGTTGAATTTACCGATTTTGTAAAAATGGATATCCGCACCGGCGAAATCCTGGCCGCCGAGAAAGTAGCTAAGACCAAGAAGTTGCTGAAGCTGACAATTGACACCGGCATCGACCAGCGTACCGTGGTATCGGGCATTGCTGAGTTTTTTGCTCCCGAGCAAATCGTCGGTAAGCAAGTGGCCATCCTGGTGAACCTTGAACCGCGTACCATTAAGGGAATTGTATCGCAGGGTATGATCCTGATGGCCGAAGATGTGGATGGCCGGTTGGATTTCGTGACGCCGCAAACGGCTATGCGGCCGGGCAGCGTGATTCGGTAGGTTTGGGGTATAGCATAGACAGAGCCGACGACCTAGCGAAGCAGAGCGATGGCCTCCTTGGCAGCTTTTACATCATGCACCCGCAGGATGTGTACACCTTTCATTAGCAATACCGTATTGAGTACAGTGGTGCCGTTGAGCGCCTCCTCGGGTGTGACGCCTAGTTTTTTGTAGATCATGGATTTACGGGAAATGGCACCCAGTATAGGTAGCCCGTGCACGTGCAGCGTTTCCAGACGATGAAGGAGTTCGTAGTTCTGTTCCAGTGTTTTTGCAAACCCTAAACCGGGATCCAGGATGATATCGCGTGCACCCAATTGACGTAAGGCAGCGATCTGCCTACCGAAGAACAGGCTGACCTCGCGGGTTACATCGTTATAGTCGGTCAGTTGTTGCATGGTGTTGGGGGTGCCCCGCATGTGCATCAGAATGTAGGGTACCTGTAACCCGGCAACGGTGGCAAACATCCGATCGTCGAGGGTGCCGCCCGAGATGTCGTTAATGATGTGCGCCCCCGCCGTGATACATGCGTGTGCTACGTCTGCGCGGAAGGTGTCGATGGAAAGGATAGCCTGGGTGAAACGGGAGGTAATAGCTTCAATAACGGGTAGAAGCCGGCCAGACTCCTCATCCGGGCTTATATCTGCCGCGCCGGGCCGTGAGGAATACGCGCCAAGGTCGAGGATATCGGCTCCGGCGGTAAGCAGCTGTTCGGCCTGAGCCAATGCCGCAGGCACCGTATTGTGGCGTCCGCCATCGTAAAAAGAATCAGGCGTGATGTTCAATATGCCCATCACCTTCGGTGTGGAAAGATCGATCAGCTTGCCGCCCGCGTTCATCCTAACGTACCACGACTACACCTTCGGCAATGATATTGATGTCTACCCGGGGCTCGGTGATTTTGGCGATTTCTTCGGCATCTTTCCCTGCATCCGCTGCAAAGTGCTGCTGCTGGGCCACCGATACTTCCCGTACGCTGGCCTTACCCTCAAGCACAACCGTTTTGCCTACGATATCCTGGGGCATAAAAAAGCCATAGTCCTTGAACCGCACCAAGATCGGGTCGCCATCGCCCTCGCGCAAGACACGGATGAAACAGCCTTTCTTCTTGCAGACTTCCACCACTTTGCCCGTTACCTTTCCCGTGTAGGCAGTGTCAGTGGTGAGCTTTGACTCCAGCTGTTGCACACCAATTGCCCCGTCTCGGGTAATTGCCTTGCCGTATTGTGCACCCGGCTGGGCGGAGGGGATTTCGTCCTGGGCCATCGATGCCATTAGAAAACAGCATAGGGCTACAAAGGTGAATGCTATTTTTTTCATAGTCCGTAAATTTTATCTATGCAAACTTAGCTATTTTCCGGCGATTTGCGTCCGTCTTGCTTTTGTCAACCGGCCTTAACGGCGGATGAATGAAAATTGACCACCCGGTTCTAGTTTCATCACGATGGATGCCGTCCCATGCCGGGTATTATCCTGGCCGTATGTTACCACATGATCTACGCCCTCAATAATTGCTTGGTCGACCTCAGTGAAGGTAGCCGGTGCTGGGCGGCCACTTAAATTGGCCGATGTGGATACGATGGGTTTGCGGAACCGTTGAAGCAGCGCAGCGCAAAATGGATGCTGTACGATGCGGATACCAATACTGCCGTCAGGAGCAAGCAGGTTGGGTGCCAGGTTTTTAGCACCCGAATAAACGATGGTGAGCGGGCGTTCAGTATATTCGATGAGTTGGTAGGCGACCTCGGGCACTTCCTGCACATAACTCTGAAGCTTATAGTCACTATCGAGCAAGATAATCAGGCTTTTTGCGTGGTCGCGGCCCTTGAGTTGAAACACACGGTCTACGGCCGATGGATTTGTCGCATCGCAGCCAATGCCCCAGATGGTATCGGTAGGGTAGAGTATAAGCCCTCCGTTCCGTAAGGTATCTAGCGCCTGGTTGATGTCCGTTTGGTCGACGTGGGTATTCATGCTTATTGCCAAAGCTGGTAACGCGTTACACCGCGACATTATGCTCGCGCAGGGCGTCGTTGAGCGATGTTTTTTTGTCGGTCGACGCTTTGCGTTTGCCAATAATCAAGGCACACGGTACCTGGTACGCGCCGGCGGTAAATGTTTTGGTATAGGAGCCGGGGATAACAACCGACCTTGCTGGTACTACACCTTTATACTCAATAGGCTCGGGGCCGCTGACGTCGATAATTTTAGTTGATCCCGTAAGAACCACGTTAGCACCTAATACGGCTTCTGCTTCAACGTGTACGCCTTCGACCACGATGGCTCTCGATCCCACAAAGACATTATCTTCGATGATAACCGGAGCGGCCTGGACAGGTTCCAGTACTCCGCCGATGCCCACGCCGCCACTGAGGTGCACGTGTTTGCCGATTTGGGCGCACGATCCAACCGTTGCCCAAGTATCTACCATGGTGCCTTCATCCACATACGCGCCGATATTGACGTATGACGGCATCATAATCACACCCTTGGCCAAATACGCACCATAACGCGCGATCCCGTGTGGAACCACGCGTACCCCCAACTCTTTATAGTTGGTTTTAAGTTTCATCTTATCGTGGAATACGAATGGACCCGTGGCTACTTCTTCCATTTGCCGGATGGGAAAATAGAGGATGACCGCCTTTTTAATCCAGTCGTTCACATGCCAGCGGGAACCGATAGGTTCGGCAACGCGCAGTTCGCCCCGATCCAGTCGTTGTATGATCGCTTCAATCGCTTCCCGGTATTCCTTGTATTCCAAAAACTGCCGGTTTTCCCAGGCGTCTTCAACCAATCCTTTTAATTCTTTAATCATATCGAGCCGTGTATCGAAAAATTGTTGGGGCAAAGAAAGCAAATTCTTCCGACTTAAGCCATATTTTACCTAAGTTTGCTGTGATGGCCGAAGTGGAAAAGTTACGTGTAGACAAATACCTGTGGGCTATCCGTGTGTTCAAAACGCGGAGCCTGGCAACGGAGGCATGCAAGGCCGGTCGCGTAAAACTCGATGGGCGGAGTGTGAAGCCATCGGCCCTGGTGAAGGTGGGCGACAGCTACCAGATACAGAAAGGATTGGAGAAGAAAGTGCTGCAGGTGACAGGCCTGTTGGATAAACGCGTGGATGCCAAGACGGCAGCCGCTTTTTACGAAGACCTTACTCCGATGGAAGAAACCTATCGCTACAAATCGATGTACCGGGCATCGGTGCCTACCCGCGATCGCGGTGCAGGACGACCTACTAAAAAAGACCGTAGAGAGATCGATAACTTGCAGCACGATTGGTGGAACGAAGATTAAGGCTGGCTGAATTTCTGGCCTTCAATATGGGTGAGTGCGGCGGCGATTGGATAGGTGATGCTTGTCGTTGTGTCGCTGCTGGTGAACCGGGTAGGCAACAGCAGGCCACTGCCGATGGCTTTATAATCGCCAATATAGAATCCATCGGTTCCGTTACCGGGCCACCATTGATGCATCCGGCCGGTTTGTGAGTCGACATACAATTGACCCGTTATGGATGCTTCGAAGCTGGTATGTTTGTTTTTAACGTCGACCACCGTGAAGCGCTGGGAGCCGATGAGTTTTTCGCCGGCGATATGATAGGAAGCCTGGTTGCCTTCCAACACGGTAGGTAGGAATAAAAGTTGGGCATCCCTGTTGAATTCTTCGGTGATTTCGGCAATGATATCGTTTGTGGTGCGTGGGTTTTTGAGTTTTGTATGGTTGATGTAGACCGTCCCCTCGCTTGTTTCGATATTGAACAAAACAGTGACGACTTCATCATCGGTTGTAACACCATCAAACCGGCAATCGCCCGTTTGTTTGTCCCAAAGGTATTTGCGTTCGCCTTGTGCAAAGGAGTGATGGCCTCCGGTGCAGCTGAACATGAAATACCGTGCATTTTGCCAATTCTCTTGTCCCCCTACCGCATCCCAGAGTTTATCGATCAGGTCATGTTCCGCTCCCGAAGGCACGGCTTGCCCATTTACAGCTGTTGTGCAGCACCATAGCGCGAGTAGGAGGTTTAGCTTGAGTTTAACAGAACGTTGCATCATCTTTATCATTCTTATTTTTCAGCAGGGCACATGTATGTGCGACATGCTGAAAATGCGGAAGGTATTAATGACCGCAAAAGGGATTACTTATATGACCGATAGTAACAATTACCGAAGCCGTTTTGTTTTCGGGTACGTATTGTAAGCCGGACAGGTCTTTGGCGAGCAGGACTGCAATGACAGTGAAACGAGTGTAAATAACGCGATGCCGATGATCATTATTTTTTTCATGCTGCTAACGGATTAACTGTTATTGCTGGTTCGGCTGCGCACTCAGTTGTGCCATCTGAATGGCTGTGACAGCCGCTTCTTCACCTTTATTGCCGTGTTTACCACCCGCCCGGTCCAGCGCTTGCTGCAAAGTGTCAGTTGTTAAAACGCCAAAGATAGCAGGTTTATTGTGTTTCAGGCCTACATGGGTGATGCCATGCGCCACAGCACTGCAGATAAAATCGAAATGTTTGGTTTCGCCTTGGATAACGCAACCAAGGCATATCACGGCGTCCAACTGTTTGTTCCGGAAGAGGATGTCTGCTCCGCCGGTGAGTTCGTAGCTGCCCGGAACCTGTACCACCTGAATATGTTCTTCAGACGCACCATGTTTTATCAGTGCCGCATAGGCTCCCTCCAGCAGGGGCCTCGTCACCTCGGCATTCCATTGCGAAACGACAATCCCGAACCGGTAAGGAGCGGCCGATGCCACTTCGATGTGGGCAAAATCTGAAAGATTTTTATGATGGCTTGCCATGGACGATCAAAGCAAAAACTACAGTTGTGCTTCAGCCCGGGCGATGTAGCTTTCGATAGCGGTGGCCTCGTGGCTTTCGGGATAATCAGACTGGATACGCTTATAGGTAGAGGCGGCGTTTTTGAAATCGTTCTGTGCCTCGTACACCAGGCCCAGCTTCTTGAGCAGCAACGGCGAAGTGAATGCGTTAGCATTTTTTTCTGCTGCTTTCTTGTAGAACGATGCTGCTTTTTTATAATCCTTCAACTCGGAATAAGCATCGCCGAGCAGGCCGATAACCAATGGATCGAGTATCACACTGCCGGTATTGGTGTATTTCTCCAGCGCATTAATCGCTTCCTGATAATTGCCCTGACGGAGGTATAACCCGCCCAGGTAGGCGTTGGCGATGTTGGCGGATTTGGTGTTCTCGTATTCCGCGGCGATCTCCTTGAAACCGGGATACGAACCATCGCCATCAATGGCCCGTTGCTGCAACGAGTCGATGGCCGCATATGATTCCGCTTTGAAAAGCTGGTTGGCGGCTGTTTCCGCACGCGGGGCCAGGTAAAAACGCTGATAGCCAATATAAAGCAATACCAGTATGACGATACCGCCGATAATGAATACCAGGCTCTTTTGGTTTTCCTGAATGAAATTGCCGCTTGTTGTATGCCGGACACCGGTTGATGGTGCCTTATGTTTTTGATTGTTTGACATTTCTGTTTCTAAATTCGGACTGCAAAAATACACTTTTACAACTTATATCCAAGTGCTTTTTGCAAGGGAGCGTCAAACGTCAATACCATTTTTATGTTTTTGGTCGAGTTCTTCGTAAACGGAGTTGTTACTTTTGAATTCGGGGACCAGTTCTTTCATTTTCAACACGATCTCCCGTTCATTTTGATTTCTGGTCATGTTGATCAGCGCGTTGATTTGCGCTTCCACATGATCAAAATCGTATTCCCTTACCTTGGCAACCATAATTTTATGGTGGTGGGTAGGTAGCGTATTCTCCAGATCGTTGAGCAATTCTTCGTAGAGTTTCTCGCCCGGGCGGAGTCCGGAATATTCAATGGAAATGTCTTTATTGGGTACGAGCCCCGACAGTTTAATCATTTTGGTGGCGAGTTCGACAATTTTTACCGACTTGCCCATATCGAATACATAGATCTCACCGCCATGACCCATCGAACCGGCCTCCAGTACGAGTTGGCAGGCCTCGGGGATGGTCATGAAATACCGGGTGATTTCGGGGTGGGTAACGGTTACGGGCCCTCCCCGCTCAATCTGGGCCTTAAACCGGGGAATCACCGAGCCGTTGGATCCCAATACATTGCCAAACCGTGTAGTGATGAATCGGGTATCGTTACCCTGAGCATTGCCATTATTGAAAATGGTGCGTTTGTTCGAGAGGTGGTTGAAATAGGTTTGCACGTAGATTTCGGCGATGCGTTTGGAGGCCCCCATCACGTTAGTCGGGTTGACCGCTTTGTCTGTGGATATCATGACAAAATTTTCGACACCGTGAGCAACGGCCAGACGTGCGATGAGCCGGGTGCCCATGATATTGGTGCGTACGGCCTCCACGGGGTGGTTTTCCATCATCGGCACATGTTTGTATGCGGCCGCGTGGTACACGTAATGGGGTTTGAAGGTCTTGAACAACGCCTCCATACGATCCTCATCGCGTATGTCGCCGATGAACGCGTGGTACACCTGGTTTTTCTGTAAATCCTCAAGTTCTAACTGGAGCTCGTGCAACGGCGTTTCTGCCTGGTCATTGAGGATGATCATCTGCGGGCTGTATTTGCCAAGTTGCCGCGCAATTTCGCTGCCGATGGAGCCTGCCGCTCCCGTGACCAGAATCCGCTTGCCCGCGAGTTGCTGCTGGATAGATAGGTTGTTTATCTTGATAGGCTCACGTTCAAGCAGATCTTCGATACGTAATTTCTGAATTTGGTTGGGGGTCAGTTCACCGTTGATCAACCGGTGTACCGGAGGCATTGTGAGCACGTTGATGTTACGCTCCAGGCAAAGGTCTACGATGTTTGCTTTTTTCTCTACCGGTATGTTATGGGTGGAAATGATGAGCTCGTCGACTTTGCCCTGCACGATGAGTTGTTCAAAGTAGTCGGTGTGGTAAATATGAACGCCGTCGATGATTTTACCGACTTTATGCAAGTTGTCATCAATAAACCCGATGACTACATTTTCAGCGTGATGGTCGTGATCAAGCGTCCGCTTCGCTGCAATACCCAAGTCGCCTGCACCATAGATGACCGTCTGTTTCCGGGTGGACTTGAGGTTCTTGATATAAAGGAAAAACAGCTTTACGGCAGAGCGATATGTAATCAGTAGCAGAAAACTCATCAAACCATATGCAATCAGCAAACTGTTTGACATTAACGGCGGCCGGTTAAGTGCGATTAGGATGGTGTTGATGAGAAACAAGCCCGCTACACTCAGCGATACGGAAGAAAGGATGCGTACCGAATCCAGTGCACTGGTATAACGTACGATACCGGCATACATTTTTAACCGGTAGAACACAATGGTACTGACAGCAAGCACGACCAGCAGCTTTCGGCTGAAATCGGCCGAATTGATGGAGTCGTACGTAAACCGGTTTAATAGTAGATAGGCAAAAAACAGTGCTATCGCACTGCACCCCAAGTCTAGCGTGAAGATTATCCAGCGGGGGACGATATTGAATCTGTCAAACATCCAGTGTGATTAACGTGTTGCGTTACTCATGTCGGTGTATCCGTAAATGTGCTTCAAATATAGGTATTTTCTATTACCAAACAAGAATGCTTATATTTTAAGTCGTTCTTGTCAAGCAAGTTGGGCGTACGACTTCGTCTATTCCTAGACAATTAGCGCTCAATTTATTAAAAGTTTGATTATTTTCGCATGATGAACCTTAATTTATTGATAAAGTGAGCGCATCATGAGTGAGCTATCGAAGTTGGCGCGTCAGGCATTGCTGCAACCGCAGGAAGCCATGCTTGAAACAGGGAAGAAAAGAGACAGCCTTTACATTGGCATACCCAAAGAAATCAGTTTTCAGGAGAATCGCGTTCCGCTGACGCCACTCTCCGTTGCGTTGCTCGTGGAGTACGGCCATGAGGTGGTGTTGGAAAGCGGGGCTGGCGCCGCCGCTAATTTTCTAGACCATCATTACAGTGAACAAGGTGCACGTATTGTGCATGACAAGGCTGAAGTGTACCGGGCGGATATCATTATTAAGATAGCCCCCCCGACCCTCGACGAGGTAGCCATGATGCAGAACGGGCAGGTATTGCTTTCGTCACAGCAGCCTTCGTTGATGAGCATCGATCTACTTCACGCCCTCATGAAGAAGAAAGTAACAGCCCTCTCATACGAGTATTTGCGCGATGAAGGCAATACACTGACCGTGGTTCGTGCCATGAGTGAGATCGTGGGTGCGACCTCTGTACTTATCGCTGCGGAGTATCTGAGCAACATATTCGACGGAAAGGGCCTGATGCTGGGGGGCGTCACCGGCGTGCCACCTACGGAGATGGTCATCCTTGGCGCAGGTACGGTGGGTGAATTTGCTGCCCGTACGGCCATTGCGCTGGGGGCGCAGGTGAAGGTGTTCGACAGTTCGGTTTACCGCTTACGCCGTTTGCAAAACAACGTAGGAAGCCGGGTGTTTACCTCGGTGATCCAACCAATTGTACTTCGCAAAGCCGTCATTGGTTGTGATGTGGTGATCGGTGCCATCCGCGCCACCCACGGCCGCAGTCCGTGTATCATCAGTGAAGAAACGGTATCGCGGATGAAGCCCAACTCGGTGCTGATTGATATCAGCATTGACCAGGGCGGCTGCTTCGAGACCTCGGAAATTACCAACCACGACACGCCGGTTTTCCGGAAGTACGATGTGATTCATTACTGTGTGCCCAACGTAGCGTCGCGGGTGGCGAGGACAGCGACCTACGCGCTAACCAATATTTTTACGCCAATATTGCTGGATATCGGCGAGATGGGCGGGATCATGAATCTGATCTGGGCGAAGCCCGGCGTACGGAACGCCATATATCTGTACCAGGGACACCTCACCAACAAAGACATGGCCAACAAGTTTAATATTACGCCCAAAGATTTGGATCTGCTGGTCGTTTCGAACCATTAAATGAACTTTGATGCGGTATATGAAAAGAATTTGCGGCGCTGTCATATTGACCATGGGGGTCCTTACGGCTAGCGGTCAGCGGGAAATAGCATTGTATGCAACGGAGGTGCCAAACAGCAAGCCGTTTGCGATGGAAGAGGAACGGACTACCGATGGTATTGTTCGTGTAACGGGGGTGACCAACCCGACGTTGACGGCGTATTTCCCACCCGAGGGCGTGACCAATACCGGAAATGCGGTTATTATCTGCCCGGGTGGAGGATATGCCATATTGGCCATTAGCCATGAGGGACATGATGTGGCCAGGCTACTTGCAGCAAACGGCATCAGCGCGTTCGTGTTGAAGTACCGGCTGCCGACGGACGAGATCATGGTAGATAAGCGTATCGGTCCGTTGCAGGATGCCCAACGGGCAATCCAACTGGTGCGCGAAAGGGCTTCCGAATGGGGGATAGCCGAAAACCGGATCGGTATCGCCGGCTTTTCTGCAGGTGGTCACCTGGCGTCAACACTGTCTACACACTATCAAGATGCCGTTATTGACAATCCAAAACACACCTCCCTGCGCCCCGATTTCTCATTACTCGTTTACCCGGTCATTAGCATGCAGCAATCGTTGACACATGGCGGTTCCAGAACAAACCTGTTGGGTAGCCAGCCTGGTGCTGCCGATGTGAAGCTGTTTTCGAACGAATTGCAGGTGACGGCTGATACACCGCCGGCATTCCTGATTCATGCCGAAGACGATACCGTGGTGCCTATCGCCAACAGTGAGGCCTACGCGGAGGCGCTAACGCAGCATGGTGTTGCCGCTGAGTTGCTTACCTATCCCGAAGGTGGTCATGGGTTTGGACTGGACAATAAAACCACAGCAGATAAGTGGTTCGATCATTTCTTGATCTGGCTGGCTGATCGCTGATGTGGGCGAAATTGCTAGTTTTGAGTCATGCAGCCGTTCGTCCGTACCCGTATCGCGCCTACGCCCAGTGGCTACTTACACTTGGGTAATGTGCTCTCCTTTGCAATTACGGCGGTGCTGGCCAAGCAATCGGCGGCCCGGACAATGCTACGCATCGACGACCTGGATCGGGAACGAACGCGGAAAGCGTATGTCATAGACATTTTTGACACTCTGGCATACCTCGATATACCCTGGGATGAGGGCCCCAGCGACTATCACACGTACGAAGCAGTCTACTCACAGGTGCATCGCTCTGCTTTATACCGGCAGGCGTTGGAGCAACTGCGCGAACAGGGTGTCGTATTTGCCTGCGATTGTTCACGGGCGTCGTTGCGGCGCCACCATGCCGATGGTAGCTATACGGGGAGATGCAGGCATCGCGGTCTGCCACTGGATGGCGACGGTTACTGCTGGCGCATCGATACAGAAAACGCCGATCTGCCAGAGCAGATGCGGTATTTTATCGTACGGAAAAAAGATGGGATGCCATCCTATCAGCTAACCTCATTGGTAGACGATGTCCATTTTGGCGTGGACTTGATTGTGCGTGGGCAGGATTTGTGGGATTCGACGAAGGCACAGCTCTTTTTAGCTGGTGTATTGGGGTATGATCAGTTTTCTGAAGCATCAATTATGCATCACATGCTATTGAAGGGCGGATCGGATGAAAAGCTGTCCAAATCGGCCGGCGCCACATCCGTTCACTACCTGCGCAAGCGTGGGTATACTGCGGCGGATATCTATCGGACGATTGGTGAAATGACTGGGTTGCAACAACAGATTTCCTCCATAAGGGACCTGGCGCCTTTAGTACCCGTATTTATCCTTCCAGCTAGCCCGTAACTTCTCGCGCAGCTTTTCTTCAGCGGGGTTCTTCCCAGGGTCGTACAGCTTCGTGCCAACCAGTCCATCGGGCATAAACTCCTGGTCGACGAAGTTCCCTTCATACGCATGGGCGTACTGGTAATCTTTTCCATAGTTCAGCTGCTTCATCAGCTTGGTAGGTGCGTTCCGTATGGGAAGCGGTACGGGTAGATCGCCGGTTTGCCGTACCAGTGCCTGTGCTTTGTTGATAGCTTCGTAGGCGGCATTGCTTTTGGCCGACGACGCCAGATAGGTAACGGTTTGCGAAAGAATAATGCGCGATTCAGGCCAGCCGATTACATTGACGGCCTGAAAACAGTTATTAGCCAGCAACAACGCGTTGGGATTGGCATTACCGATGTCTTCCGAAGCAAGGATAAGCAGCCGACGGGCGATGAATAGGGGGTCCTCTCCGCCTTCAATCATGCGGGCCAACCAATAAACCGCGGCATTGGGGTCGCTCCCACGAATCGATTTGATGAAAGCCGATATAATATCGTAGTGCTGCTCGCCTGTTTTGTCGTAGCGCACCATGTTCTGCTGGACCTGCTTGAGTACGAAATCGTTGGTAATGACAAGGGGCTTGCCGCCGGCCGAGTTGATCACCAACTCCAGGATATTGAGTAGTTTACGGGCATCGCCGCCCGAGAGCCGGAGCAGTGCGCCATGCTCTTTGATGGTAACGGGCAGATCGCGAAGATATTCATCTTCTTTGAGTGCTTTGTCGATGATGTTTATCAGTTCTGCCTCGGTAAGATGTTCCAGCACATACACCTGACAACGGGAAAGCAAGGCAGAGATAACTTCGAAAGATGGGTTTTCTGTGGTGGCGCCGATTAATGTAACCAATCCACGCTCTACTGCGCCGAGTAGGGAGTCTTGCTGCGACTTCGAAAACCGGTGGATTTCATCGATAAACAGGATGGGTTGTTCCTGCTGAAAATTGCGTAGCTGGGTGGCCTTGTCGATAGCTTCACGTACATCTTTTACTCCCGAGTTGATGGCACTCAGGCTAAAGAACGGGCGGTTCAATTGCGTTGAGATAATGGAAGCAAGTGTCGTTTTGCCTACACCTGGCGGCCCCCATAAAATCATAGAAGGGATGTTTCGCTGCTGGATAGCCTGATAGAGTACTGCGTCGTGGCCAATGATATGCTGTTGCCCGGCATAGTCAGCAATGGTAGTGGGGCGCATTCGCTCTGCTAATGGAATTTTTGTTGCCATGATTCTTAGCAAAAGTAAGTGGATTTCTCGTATGCAACGAAAAATTAAGGAACAATTTTTGTACCTTGGTGCGCTGATTGGAAGATATATGAAGGTAAAACAACCGTTGTGGCACTTTTCGGCATGCTTTTGCTTCTTTTGGTGGGGTGGGTTGGCAGGTGCTTTTGGCCAAGGAAATGTCGATTTCTCGGGCGTATTAACGAAGTATGACAGTACGTTTTCAGGAATAGGTCCGGAAGTTTATTTTCTGCCGCCACCTAAGACGGAGGCGGAATTGCTGGACGACCGGTATGCGGAAAAGGAAGTGGATTCTGCGTTGGTGGAGGAGTACGTAAAACGGATGCAGTACTACCATCGACTGGAAATGACTGGCAACGGTGACGTGGCCGTGAAGTACGTGCCTATCCGTGAATCACAGGCATCCAGTATAGAGGGTAAATTGCTGTTGGCAGCAGATTACAATATTGCGCGCAATAACCTCAATGCGCTGGCCGACATCCATAACAGGCTGGCCATGGAGTACGTCGCATTGGGGACAGTGGATTACGCGGTCGAGTTTTTTGAAAAGGCTATACAAGCTAAGCGGAATGTGAATAATATGGCCGATTGGGAAACGATTACGCAAAACCTCGCGGTGGCGTATGAGTATTTGGGGCAACTGGATAAAGCGTATGAACTCCGGCAGCAATTGTATGAACGTGCCGTGAAAAACCGAAATAATCGCGATCAAGCGAACACACTGCTGGAATTGGCACTTATTAAAGCCAAGAAAGGAGGGTGGAGCGAAGCCGAACGTGATATCATCCGGAAAGCAGTGCCGCTTTTCCGTCGGATAAGGGATGAGGCCGGGCGCGCGTCGGCGTACAGCACATTGGCGGCGATTTACACACTTCAGCATAAATACCCCGAGGCACAATGGTTTTTGGTGCAGGCCAAGACCATTGTGGATCGGGAAGGCATTCGTGAACAGCTGCCTGAAATTATCTTCCACCTTGCGGAAACGAAGAAATTTGCGGGTAACCCCAGCGTTGCTATTGAAGAGTATAAAATGGCCAGCGACCTGGCCAGAAAAGACCACCGGATTGGCATGCAGCTGGCCATTCAGGATGCGTTGGGCAACCTGTATCATGAGGCTGGCGACTATGACGGTGCAGCACTTGCCCTCAATCAGTACGATATGCTGAAGAATATGTTATTCAAAGGAGTAACACCGGTAGACAATTGAGGTATGACAATTAGGTAATAAAGATAATTGGATTTTTATTTACATTTAGCGAATTGAATAATATGGGATTGTGGGCAATCGCAATCGGCATAATGGGATAGCATTATCAGTATGGAGAATATGTTGAAGAAAGTTTTTTTTGCCTTGTTTGTGGTGGCCATAGCGGCTTGTGGATCCAAACCACGGGTCAATTTGGATGCGGAAGTGGGGGCTTTGCAACCTACAGCCCAGCATGCGGTGATTGCGAAAGATGTGGTTGGGTTATTTGAGTCGGTGAGTTACAAGAAAGTACCATTCAACGATTCCATTTCGTCGATTATCTTCGATAATCTGATCGAAGCGGTAGACCAGGGTAAGAATTACCTGATGCAATCGGATATCGATGCGTTTGAACAATACCGGCACACGCTGGCCCAGGATTTCCGCGATGGGGACCTGAGTGCGGCGTATCATATCTTTAACGTGTACCTGGAACGTTATCTCGGGCGGTTGGATTATGCACTCGAAGAGGTTACTGCTCCGCATGATTTCTCTGTGGACGAAGCGTATGTCTATAATCGGGAGGATGCAAACTGGTTTGCATCGGAAGCCGAGGCGGACGAGCAGTGGCGCAAGCGGGTCAAATACGATCTGCTGAACCTGCGCATCAGCGGGGACGGCAGTGACTCGACGGCAGCCAAGCAGCGGGAGACGCTGACCAAACGCTATCAAAACTTGATTTCGATGGCTAAAAAAACCGATAACAACGAAGCTTTTCAGGTGATTATGGCCGCATTGACCGACGCCATCGATCCGCATACGAGTTACTTCAATCCATATTTTGCACAACGGTTCAATGAGGAGATGGCCAACACATTTGAAGGTATTGGAGCTCGACTGACGATTGAAAATGAGGTGGTTAAAGTAGCCGATGTTATTGTGGGCGGACCGGTGTATCGAGAGAAAGCATTGCAGATTGACGATCGAATCATCGGGGTTGCACAGGGTGCCGATGGTGAATTTGAGGATATCATCGGGTGGAAGCTTGACCATGCGGTTACCAAAATAAAGGGACCGAAAGGCACGGTGGTGCGACTGAAAGTCATCCCGGCAGGACAAGAACTTACGGCCGAGCCTAAAGTCGTATCCCTCACGCGTGATCGCGTAATTATCGAAGACGAGTCGGCCAAGCGTGAGATCAAGGAAGTCGTAGGCGATGACGGGAAAACCTATCGGGTGGGCATTATCAGTCTGCCGAAATTTTATATTGATTTCGAGGCCTATCGGAAAAATGATCCGGATTATAAAAGTACTACCCGTGATGTGCGGTTGCTGCTCGATTCGCTCAAGCAGGATAATGTAGACGCCGTGGTGATGGATCTGCGGTTCAATGGCGGTGGTTCGTTGCAGGAATCGATTGAATTGACCGGATTATTTATCGATAAAGGTCCGGTGGTACAGGTACGTGACACACGCGACCGTATTGAGGTGAATAGCGATCGGGATGAGGGTGTGGCATGGGACGGCCCCTTGGGTGTCATTATTAATCGGTTCAGTGCTTCGGCATCCGAAATATTTGCCGCCGCTATACAGGATTATGGCCGGGGGATTATTCTGGGCTCGCAATCCTATGGCAAAGGGACGGTGCAATCGGCTATTGACATGAGTCGTGTTATCAGTCCGACCGATCGGTTGCTGCTCAAAGCCCGGACGGATGGCGCGGATGGATTACCCGCCGGAGCCCCGCAATTCGGTCAGATTAACATTACGCTTGCCAAGTTTTACCGGATTACTGGCAGTAGTACCCAGCATAGAGGTGTAGAACCTGATATCGTCTTCCCTTCAATATATGCCGCAGAGAAATACGGAGAAAGCTCGGAGCCTTCCGCGTTACCATGGGATCGGATTTCGGCTACCGACTTTGCGCCGGTTGCTGATTTGGACCCGATGATTGGCCAGTTGGCCACCAAACATCAAGCACGCATGGATGACTCGCCTGCTTACGGATTCTTGCTGGAAGATATCGAGACAATGAAGAAGCAAGAGACCGAAACCAGTGTTACCCTATTGGAAGAACGGCTCAAGAAAGAGCGTGAGGATAGCCGCTTGAAGAGAAAGGGGCGGTCTGAAGCATTGCAGCAATTGCAGATAAACCTTCCACTTGGGGGAGCAACCACGACATTGGACGAAGGACTCGATTTCATCCAGGAAGAAAGCCTGGCCGTGATGGCAGACTACGTGGCATTGGTTAAGAAATAGGGAATCGTATTTTCAAATCCCCAGATTTGGTCGAACCACCCGCATTACGTGGGTGGTTTTTTTGTGCACAGCACTACATCATCACCTCTCACCACTACTAGTGTAGCTAATACACACTTGGTGTGAAAATGAGTAATTGCTACATTGCATTATGGTGTTAATTATCAATATTTTAATTCGTTATTAGTTACCGTTGTGAGAAACTTTCAGCGCAATGATGTAGGAATGTGTAGGCTTTTTATTTGTTGCTTATACCCATTCATCACAACTTTGTAAAACAATACGGCATGAAAAGCTGTATGAGTAGAAGAAGAGCCAGTTAATCCTGCGAGATGGCGGGATATGCGTGAATTAAAAGAGTAATAAACCAACTAATTAAAGACAACATGAGGAATTTATTTACATGCTTCTTATTGCTGTGCATGGTTCCTGCATTTGCCGTAGCGCAGCACACGGTAAGCGGCCAGGTGACCGATGCGTTGACATCGAGTGGCGTGCCCGGTGTGACCGTGATGGTGAAGGGCACGGAGACAGCCACACAAACGGATGCGGCAGGCAACTATACCATAGAAACCGATGCTACCGACACCCTGGTGTTCCGCTCGTTGGGATATGCATTGCAGGAGGTGGCTATTTCCAACCAGACGACGGTAAACGTTGTGCTGGAGGGGGAGGGAACGGAACTGGAAGAGGTGGTGGTGATTGGTTATGGCACGGCACAGAAGCGGGATCTGACAGGGTCTATTGCGCGCGTCAGTGGCGCAGAAATTGCCGATAAACCTGCTGCCAATCCCGTTGCATCATTGCAGGGCAAGGTGGCTGGTGTTCAGGTGACGAATGCTGGCAGACCGGGCCAGGACCCGGATGTCCGTATCCGGGGGACAAACTCCATTAACAACGTAAAGCCTCTTTATGTGGTAGACGGGATACTTAACGACAACATTAACTTCTTGAACCCGGCGGATATTGAATCCATGGAGATATTGAAAGATCCTTCCTCCCTGGCCATATTTGGTGTCCGGGGCGCCAATGGCGTAATTGCGATTACCACCAAACAGGCGAAGGCCGGCCAGTTGAATTTTAATTTTAATTCAACCGTAGGTATTAAGAATGTGGCAGACCAGATGGCGATGACTGATGCTGAGGGTTTCCGCACGTTGTACGATGAGCAGTTGGTAAATCAAAATTCTACGCCATTTAATTACGATGCCTGGGGTGCGAATACCAATTGGCAGGATGAGATTTTCCAGACCGGCGTGCTCAACTACAGCAACATCAGTGTGAGTGGTGCGTCCGAGAGGAACAAGTTTTACATGGGGCTGGGCTATACGTTAGACCAGGGTGTTATCAAACATGAGCAATTAGATAAAATAACCATCTCAATTAACGACCAATTGAGTATTACCGATAACTTCAGGGTTGGAATCAACTTCAATGGTTACCATTCGGATTTGCCTGCACCCGCCGACATGATGAATGGGGCGGTTGCCAGCGCATTGCGAGCCGCCCCTATCGCACCGGTATTCAACGATGAGTACGGATTATACCATACCCTTCCCAATTTCCAACGGGCGCAAATCGGTAACCCGCTAACCAACGTGGAACTGCGTAAAGGCAACTTTATCCGCCATGAGTACCGGGGAGTTGGTAGTGTGTTTGGTGAAGTTGACTTTTTAAAGAACTTTACCTTCCGGGCTTCGTTTTTGGGCGACTTCGGGTTCAATAAAGACCGCTCGTATACACCGCTTCGAAATTATTACAATCCAGATTTAGACGGAAGTGATAAGACAGACCGCGTAGGATTACTTACAAGTGTATCACAAGCGCAGAACAATACCACCAAGCTTCAGACCGATTGGTTGCTGACCTATAAGAATACATTCAATGAACACTCACTCACCGCAATGGTAGGTTATACCACGTATAGTACACGCTACGAGGGGCTGACAGCCAGTCGGACACAAGGCGTAGGAGACCCCATTCCAAACGACCCCGATAAATGGTTTGTAGGGATTGGTTCTTCAGATACGCAAGAAGGTAATGGTACGGCTTGGGAGCGGAAAACGATTTCTTACCTCGGCCGGGTGCTCTATAATTTTCAGGGCAGATACCTGCTTAACGCTTCCTTCAGACGGGATGGAAGCTCGGCATTTATTGAAAGCAATCCATGGCAGAATTTCGGATCCGTGGGTGCTGCCTGGGTAATCAGCCAGGAAGATTTTATGGCTGACGCTTCATTTATCGACAACCTGAAGATTAAAGGCTCCTGGGGTATTCTGGGAAATCAGAATACGGGAGATGATTACCGCTATCCGATGTTCCCGCTACTGGTGGCAAACAGTTCGGCCGTATTCGGTGATAACATATTCCCTGGATTTGAACCGCAATACATTGCGGACCGGAACCTGCAATGGGAAACGGTAAAGGCATGGGAAGCAGGCTTCGAGTTTTCGGGTTTCGCTAACCGGCTGACCTTAGAAGCGAATTACTACAATAAGCTTACGGAGAATATTATGGTAGAAGTACCCGGTATTTTGGGTACGAAGCCGGGCCTGTCGAACCAGGGAACTATCAAGAATCATGGTATCGAAGTGGCGGCAGGTTGGAGCCAGCAGCTAAATGACGACTGGTCGTTGTCTGTTGGCGCCAATATGACGACGATGGCTAACGAAGTACAATTCCTGGTAAGTGATGGCTACCAGATTTTACAGAATGCCTCGCGTACGGCGGTAGGTTACCCCATCGGATACTTTTACGGTTATGTCCATGATGGGATTTTCCAGAATGAAGCAGAGGTGGAAGCAGGGCCGGACAATGCTACCGGACAGGGCGGAAGTACGTTCTTACCCGGCGATATCCGTTTCAAGGACATGAATAACGACGGTAAAATCGATCCAAACGACCGCACACTGATCGGTAATCCAACGCCCGACTTTATTTATGGTGCCAATGTAAGTTTGATCTTTCGTCAGTTTGATTTTGGCATCGAGGTGATGGGGGTACAAGGCAATGAAGTTTTCAGGGATTGGAACCGCAATCAATTTGCCCCATTCAACTATCAGCAGGATCGGTTGAATCGCTGGCACGGTGAGGGTACCTCCAATTGGGAGCCGATTTTGAATACCGGCCGGGCGAATAACCGTGAAATATCATCATACTATATTGAAGATGGAAGTTTTGTCCGGGTTCGGAATATCCAGTTGGGTTATAACCTGACCCCGGAGGCCGCTTCCCGGATTCGGCTGAAGAGTATGCGCTTATTCGTGAACGCCCAAAACCCCTTCACTTTTGCGAATAATACAGGGTATACCCCAGAAATCGGCGGCTCTGCCATTTCGTTTGGGGTGGATAACGGCACTTATCCAGTGCCCGCGATTTATACGTTTGGTGTTAACCTCAATTTTTAATCAACAAGAGCTTATAAATATGAAAACGCGATATAATAGCATGAGAATAAGTTATCTGGTATTAGGTGTGCTGTTTACGGCCTTAATTGCCGGATGCGGAAAGGATTGGCTGGGCGGAAACCCTCTTGGCCGATGGACGGAGGATGACATGCCGGAAGGTTCGCTTGAAGGCCAGGTTTTCGGTATTTACGCCGGCTTACGCAAAGAAGGCACCAGTGGATTGCCGTATGTAGCCATTCATAATATCCGTGCAGACGATGCCAATATCGGTGGTGGCACGGGCGACGAAGCTGGGGCAGGCCCCATATTCGATGACTTTGGATATTCTACAAATTATTGGTTGATCAATAATTATTGGAGTGATCATTATGCCATTATTGCGCTTGCCAACAATTTGCTGAATGATGCCGATAGTCTGGAGACGCCTACAGAACTGACTGCTATCAATGTGGCAGAAGCGAAATTTGTGCGTGCATTTGCTTATTTCAACCTCGTGCGTGCTTTTGGAGAGGTGCCCAAAATCGATTTTCGCATCTATTCACAGGATGACGCAATTGTGCCGAAATCAAGCGTTGCAGAAATTTACGCATTGATTGATGAAGACCTGACGGAGGCCACCGGAGTGCTACCGGCCAGTTGGGAAGATAGATACACGGGGAGGATTACCAGAGGCGCAGCATTTGCACTGCAAGCGAAGACCCACCTTGCCCGTAGTAATTGGAGTGGGGCCCTTGCGGCTGCGCAAGCAGTTATTGAGTCGGGGGAGTATGATCTGAGTGTTCCATATGACATGATTTTCCGTGAAGAAAGTGAGAATAGCAGGGAATCGGTTTTTGAGATACAGGCTTATTACGCACAGAATAACACGAGCCTTGGAATAACCCTGGCCAGCCGTCAAGGTGTCCGCGGAGCCGGAGAGTTTGATTTGGGCTGGGGCTGGAATGTACCCAATGAACTGTTGCTTGATGCTTTTGAAGAAGGCGACGCTCGAAAAGATGTTACGGTATTGTATTCAGACAGCGTAAATACGCCCTATGGAGAACGCATCCCCGGCGGATTGGAACGGGCGTACTGGAATAAGAAGGTCTATACGAATCCATCCATACGCAGGTCTAGTGGCAGTCGTCAGGGCCAGTGGTTTAATTTCCGTATTATCCGTTATGCCGATGTGGTCTTGATGGCTGCTGAGGCAGCCAACGAAATCGGAAACACCGATTTGGCATTGGACTACCTGGAACGGGTGAGAGCACGGGCAAGAGGGGCTAATCCCGACATTTTACCTCCGGTAACGACCACTAATCAGGAAGAGCTCCGTCAAGCAATCAGGCACGAGCGCCAAGTGGAGCTCGCCATGGAAAATGAACGATTTTTTGACTTGGTTCGCTGGGGGATTGATGTAGAAACCTTCCATGCAGCAGGCAAAACAGGTTATCAGTTAAAACATCGACTATTGCCGATTCCGCAGGTAGAAATCGACAGGTCTGGTGGAGTTCTGAAACAGAACCCAGATTATTAATTTTCTGTATGTAATTTCGGGTAAACATCGCGAGAAATGGTTACCTGATTTTTCCTTTAAAAATCCAAAATGAGGATCAATATATTGCTTTTTCATATTGCGCTTTTCTCCGTTTTTGCTTGTGGATCTCCGTCGTCGCAACAAAAGGAGGGTTCCGACGCCGGCACCACGCTGTCTGACGACTCCCTACTCACGCTCGTGCAGCGGCAGACCTTTCAATATTTCTGGGATGGTGCCGAGCCTACCTCGGGACTTGCACGTGAGCGCATTCATATGGATGGCGAATACCCGCAAAATGATCAGGAAGTTGTCACCATCGGCGGCAGCGGCTTCGGGTTGATGGCCATCATTGTAGGTATAGAACGTGGCTTTATCACACGGGAAGCCGGCGTGGATCGTTTCGAACAGGCCATCAGTTATCTGGAAAATGCGGACAGGTTTCATGGGGCGTGGCCACACTGGCTGGATGGCCCCACCGGCGAGGCGAAACCGTTTAGCAAGAATGACAACGGCGGCGACCTGGTGGAAACCGCTTTTATGGCGCAGGCGTTGATTTGCGTCAGGGAATACTTCCAGCAGGGCGATGAACATGAAAAGCAATTGGCTGCACGCGCCGATGCCCTCTGGAAAACCATTGAATGGGACTGGTACCGCCAGGGCGGACAAAATGTGCTGTACTGGCATTGGAGCCCAACGGCAGGCTGGGCAGCCAATCACCCCATCCGGGGCTACGACGAGTGCCTCATTACGTACGTGTTGGCGGCCTCTTCACCTACCCATGGTGTGCCTGCCGAAGTTTACCATGAGGGTTGGGCCCGTGGGGGCGCCATCGTAACGGATACCGAACGTTATGGTTACCCGCTCATCCTCAAACACAACGTGCCGGATAGCGCCGGTGTAGGGCCGCTGTTCTGGTCGCACTATTCGTATCTTGGCCTGGATCCGCGTGGATTAAAGGACCAGTACGCTGATTATTGGCAACTGAACCGAAACCATGCGCTTATTCAGCGCGAATATGCCATCGAAAACCCGAAAGGTTACAAAGGATACGGCCCGCCTACCGGAGGATGGGGGTTTACGGCCAGCTATTCGGTAAATGGTTATGCGGCACATAATCCCGGTAACGACCAAGGTGTGATTTCTCCGACCGCAGCGTTGTCATCGTTTCCCTATACGCCGGAGTACAGCATGGAAATGGTGCGCTACCTCTACGAGAAGCTCGGCGATAAGGTGTGGGGTAAATACGGTTTTTATGACGCCTATAGCGAAACGGAAAACTGGTACCCACAGCGCTACCTCGCCATCGATCAAGGACCTATTCCGGTGATGATCGAAAACCACCGCACAGGTCTGCTATGGCGCCTCTTTATGCAGGCGCCGGAGATTAAAACAGGGTTGAGAAAACTTGGCTTTGAAAGCCCGCAGCTGTAGCTATTGCTCAATGGGGCCTGTACTACTAGGCCATGGGTAGGGGCTGGTGAAACATATATTAAAACGACAGCAAATGAGGAAGGTGAGAACGATTGGTTTTTTGGTACTATGCTGCTGGCATGTGGCCACATTGGCTCAAACGCACGACAAAACTTATAATGTGGTGCTCATCCTGAGCGACGACCATCGGTTTGATTTCATGGGCTTCATGGGTAAGGTGCCCGGACTGGAAACACCTTTTATGGACCGGATGGCTAGGGAAGGAGCGCATCTGGAGAACGCTTTCGTGTCTACCGCCCTATGCTCACCAAGCCGGGCGTCTATCCTTACCGGGCAATATGCCCATACGCATACCATTGTAGACAACAATGCACCCCTGCCTGAAGGCCTCACATTCTTTCCCCAATACATGCAAGAGGAAGGTTACAAAACGGGCTTTTTCGGGAAATGGCATATGGGCAATAAAGACGGCAATCCGCAACCAGGGTTTGACCAATGGGTGAGCTTCCGCGATCAGGGGGTTTATTATTCCCCTACCTTTAACATCAATGGTACCGAAAAGAAGCAACCGGAGGGAAGCTATACCACCGACCTGCTCACCGACTATGCGCTTGACTGGCTGAACACCCTCGACGGTGACCAGCCGTTCTTCCTGTACCTTTCGCACAAGGGCGTGCATGCCGAATTCAATCCGGCCGAACGGCACCGTGGCAGCTATAAAGATATGCCTATCGTTTGCCCGCCATCAATGTACCTTACGGCTGCCGATAGCAGTACGCGCGTAGGTGTGGAGACGCCTTATGACGGCCCGGTTAACTTGGATGGTATCCCTGACTGGGTACGTAAGCAACGGTACAGTTGGCATGGTGTGGACCATATGTATGACGGAGAAATCGCATTTGCTGACTTTTACCGGCAGTATTGCGAGACGTTGCGTAGTGTGGATGAAAGCGTCGGATCGGTAATCGCCTGGCTGGAAGAACATGGCCTGGCCGAAAATACGCTGGTTTTTTACATGGGCGACAACGGCTTCCTTTTTGGTGAACAGGGACTGATTGATAAACGGAACGCCTATGAAGCTTCCATGCGCGTGCCGCTGTTGGCGTGGGCACCGGGCTTCATTGAACCGCATACCCGGGTCGAACAGATGGTCATGAACGTGGATATCGGCCCAACCATCCTCGATATCGCCGGTATTGCAGCGCCGGAACAGATGCAAGGCCATTCGTTTTTGCCGCTGTTGCAGGGTAAACCCATCACCGGCTGGCGCGATCGGGTGTTCTACGAGTACTATTGGGAGTGGGCTTTCCCACAAACGCCAACGGTCTTCGCTATCCGGACAGATCGCTACAAGTACATCTTCAACCAGGGGCTGTGGGATACCAATGAGCTGTACGACTTGCAGACAGACCCGCACGAAATGAATAACCTTATTCGCGACCCGAAGTCGCAAGAGATGGCCGGACAACTCAAACGGGAATTGTGGGATTGGCTGGAATCCACGGGAGGCTTACAGATCCCGCTTAAGAAAATCTACCAGAAACGTATTGATCACCTGTATCGCGGAACCTACTGACGACCGCGCGCCAAAACATACCAGACGACAAACATGAAAAAAATAAGCGCATCGATACACCTATTCGTTTTAGCGATAATCTTCATGGCAGCCCTACCGATACAGGCACAGACGCCGTCGGATATGAACCGCTTTATCGACGAGTTGATGGGGCGGATGACGGTGAACGAAAAGATTGGCCAGCTTAACCTGGTTACCGCAGGCGAAGCAACCACGGGATCCGTGGTCAGTACCGATGTGGAAATCAAAATCAGCGAAGGGAAAATCGGCGGCATTTTCAGCATGACGACGCCCAAACGTATCCGTGCCGCACAGGAGCTGGCGGTAAACCAGTCACGCCTCAAGATCCCACTGATTTTCGGCCTGGACGTTATCCACGGCTACAAGACCATCTTTCCCATTCCGCTGGGACTCGCCGCGACGTGGGACATGGGCCTGGTTGAGGAGACCGCCCGTATCGCCGCAGTGGAGGCATCTGCCGATGGGCTGAATTGGACATTCTCGCCCATGGTCGACATTTCGCGTGATGCCCGCTGGGGCCGTATCTCCGAGGGGTCGGGCGAAGATACCTACCTGACTTCACGCATAGCGGAAGCGATGGTGCACGGCTATCAGGGCAATGACCTCATGGCGGATAACACGCTTATGGCCTGCGTGAAACATTTCGCCCTGTATGGGGCCGCCGAGGCCGGTCGCGATTACAACGCCACCGATATGAGCTTACACCGCATGTACAACGAGTATTTACCTCCCTATAAGGCGGCCATCGATGCGGGGGCGGGGAGTGTAATGACGTCGTTCAACGACATCAATGGGGTGCCGGCCACCGCCAATAAGTGGCTGATGACGGATGTGCTTCGCGACCAGTGGGGTTTCGGTGGTTTTGTGGTAACGGACTACACCGCCGTCAATGAACTGATAGATCATGGCTTGGGTAATTTGCAGGAGGTTTCCGCACGGTCGCTCCAAGCCGGTATCGATATGGATATGGTGGGCGAAGGATTCCTCACCACGTTGAAAAAATCGCTGGATGAGGGCAGGGTGAGCGAAGCGGACATTGACCGCGCCTGTCGGCGTGTCTTGGAAGCCAAGTATAAGTTGGGGCTGTTTGATGATCCCTTCCGGTATTGCGATGAGTCCCGTGCTGAGGAGGCCATCCTCCACCCGGCCCACTTGGCCAAGGCCCGCGAAGCGGCCGGGAAATCATTCGTACTGCTCAAGAACGATGGACACGTGCTGCCGCTGAAAAAGTCGGGCACGGTAGCATTGATAGGTCCACTGGCCAATACGGGTAGCAACATGCCTGGCACGTGGAGTGTGAGTGCCGACTTGGAGCATACGCCTTCGTTGTTGGAAGGCATGCGGGAAGTATTAGGCAACCGGGTCAACATCATACATCACCACGGGTCTAATCTGCTGGAAGACGCCGACTACCAAGAGCGGGCAACGATGTTTGGTCGTGCCATTCCCCGCGACAACCGGCCGGAGGAAGCCATCCTTGCCGAGGCGGTGGCCGCCGCCCAACAGGCCGATGTGATTGTCGCGGCGTTGGGCGAAAGCTCGGAGATGAGCGGCGAGTCGTCCAGCCGCGCCGACATCGGGATACCGGCCATACAGCAACGGTTGCTGGCCGAGCTGTTGAAAACGGGTAAGCCGGTGGTGCTGGTGCTGTTTACCGGGCGGCCGCTCACGCTGACGTGGGAAGAGGAACAGGTGCCCACCATACTCAACGCCTGGTTCGGCGGTACGGAAACCGGCAAAGCGGTGGCCGATGTACTGTTCGGCGACGTGAACCCATCGGGCAAGCTGCCCGTCACGTTCCCCCGCCACGTGGGCCAGGTGCCCCTGTACTACAGCCATAAGAATACCGGGAGGCCACTTGCCGACGAGCAATGGTTCCAGAAATTCCGCTCTAATTACCTCGATGTGCCTAATGAACCGCTATATCCTTTTGGTTACGGCTTGAGCTATACGACGTTCGTTTATGGCGACGTTACGCTCAGCAGCGACAGTTTGCAGTCCATCGGTTCGCTAGCGGTAAGCGTTGAGGTAAGCAATGCCGGTGAATATACGGGCGAAGAGGTGATACAACTCTACATCCGTGATGTGGTCGGCTCGGTAACACGGCCCGTAAAGGAACTAAAGGGCTTCCGGAAAATAAGACTTGAGCCCGGCCAATCGGAACGTGTAACCTTCAAACTCACGGTAGATGACCTGAAGTTTTACGATGCACACCTGGATTACGTGGCCGAGCCCGGTGAGTTTGTGGTGTTCGTCGGCACGAATTCGCGCGACACACGGGAGGCACGGTTCGTACTTGCCGATTGATGGCGGATTACACCGCGTCACCGGCTCCAAAAACCACCTCGTTGGCCAACAACGTCTCATCGGGGCTGATGCTGTGTGGCTTGCCCGGATAGATCTCTAGGGTTACGTTCGCGCCGAGGCCGCGCAAAACCGTTGCACTTTCTTTTATTCGGTGCAGCGGCACGTGGGGGTCGGCATCGCCTGAGGTAATCAGCACAGGCGTGCCCCCGAAGTTACCGCCATAGTTATCGAGATTCAGCGATTCACCAATCAATCCACCCGTGAAAGCAACTACACCGCCATAGGGCTGTGCCTGACGTGCTACATATTCGAGCGCTAGACAAGCTCCTTGCGAGAAACCTACGAAATAGAGCGCGTTGGCCGGGATACCTTGCCTGATTGCTTCATTCGCTGCCTCACCCACCAATGCCAATGCAGAATCAAGCGCGGGCTGATTATCGTCCACGGGTGCGAGGAAGCTGTAGGGGTACCACGTGTTGTTGGTGGCCTGGGGTGCCAGCAGGAGCGCATCGTCTAGCTGGAGGTGGTGGGACAGCGAGAGTATGCCAGGTGCGGAGCTGCCCCGTCCGTGGAGCAGCACCACAGCCTTGCTGGCGTGTGCAGCCGATTTGCCGGCTTGTATAAGTTGTTTTTCGTGCGTGTACATGGGGGTTGTCAGACTAACTTCGGTAAAACTTTTTCCAGGTGTTCGCGGTCGTCTTCAAACTGGGGTGGCAGCTTGAGACCACTGCCCAGCCCGGCCACGGTCTCATCAGTCGCAAAACCGGGGTTATCTGTGGCGATTTCGAACAAAACGCCGCCCGGTTCGCGGAAGTAGAGCGAGTAGAAATAGTTGCGGTCTATCTTCTCCGTAATGTGCAAGCCCTGGGCGATTATTTTTTCCCTGAAGTGCATGAGCGTAGCTTCATCGTGAACACGGAAGGCGACGTGATGTACCGAACCACCTGCTACGAGCCCTTCGGCCTCGCCGGGCGCTTCCACCAAATCGACCAGCGCAGCCTGATCAACAGCATCCGTGATGAACCGGTAGCGGTTTACCTCCTGTTTCAGCAAGCGGTATCCGAATACGTCGGTGAGCACCCGCGCTGTAGCGTCCATTTTTTCGGTCGTGATGGTAACGTGGTGGAAGCCACGTGTGGCGTTCCCCGCCCCTACCTCATCCTTTGTCCACGGAGTACGAGTATCGGCCTTCTCCGGCACCGTGAGTTCCAGCTTCAGTCCGTCGGGGTCGAGCAAGGTAAGGTATTGCTCGCCGAATTTTTCAGCGGGGTTGTTGTAAATAACGCCATTTGCTTCCAGCCGGTTTTTCCAGAAATCGAGACTACCTTCGGGTACGGCATAACCGACTTCGGTAACTTGCCGGGTGCCGCGGCGCCCGGGTTTCACGCGGCTTCCCCACGGGAAGAATGTTAGGATAGTGCCCGGCGTGCCTACCTCGTCGCCGAAATAGAAGTGGTAGGTCTGTGGATCATCGAAGTTGACCGTTTTTTTGACCATACGGAGTCCCAGCACACGGGTGTAGAAGTCATAGTTGCGTTTGGCATCGCTTGCGATGGCCGTGATGTGATGGATACCTAAAATATTGTTGTCCATGATAATGCTCCTTTTTTATTAGTACAAAGATACAGGGGGCATTGTTCCTGCACATTAACCTAGGATAAGAACTGTAGCGTGTATCTTGTCGGCGTTTCGGCGGAGCGGCGGTTAGGATGTGGTGGCTACGACGATATGACGGGTGCCATCGCCAGTTACCGTGATGTGGATACGTGCAGCGTCTTCGGGCAGCAAACTGGCGATTTTCTCGGGCCACTCAACGAGGCAATACAAACCCGAGTAGAAATAATCTTCGTAGCCGAGGTCAAAGGCTTCCTGTTCTGACTTGATGCGGTAAAAATCGAAGTGATACAGCGGCCCGGCAGCACTATCGTATTCGTTGACAATGGCAAATGTGGGGCTTGATGTCGGGTCTGTAACACCCAGTTGCTGGCAAATTGCACTAATAAGCGTTGTTTTACCGGCACCCATGGCGCCGTAGAACAACAGAACACGCTGATTGCCCACCGCAGCCAGCAGCCGGCTTGCGGCATCCGACAGTCCATTCAGGCTTGAAACATTGATGACCATCCGGCAAAAGTACGGTTTTCATTATTTTGTGGTATATGATGCGAACGGAATGATCATCTCTTCCAGCGATATACCCCCATGCTGGAACGTCTCGTTGAAATAATTGACAAAATGATTGTAATTATTCGGATATACAAAATAGGTGTCCTCACGCGCAAAGATGAAGCTGGAACTGACGTGCAGTTTTGGTAATAAGGCATCGTGCGGGTTTTTAACGTGGAACACGTCTTTAGCGATAAAGTTAAGGTTTTTTCCTTGCTTATACCGCAAGTTGGTATTGGTGTTGCGGTCGCCGATGACTTTACTGGCATGCTTTACCCGGATGGTGCCATGATCAGTGGTGATAATCAGTCGCACGGGTTTCTGCGCAAGCCATTTCAATGTATCTAGCAGGGGCGAGTGTTCAAACCAGGAGAGGGTAAGCGATCGGTAGGCTGCCTCGTCGTTGGCCAGTTCCCGGATCATAGCCATATCGGTACGTGCATGCGAAAGCATGTCGACGAAATTATAGACCAACACATTGAGATCATTTCCCATGAGGTTGCTGAGGTTCTCTGTCACATCGCGGCCTTGCTCAAGGGTGAGCACTTTGGTGTACGAATGCTTGCATTCCTTGCGGTATGTTCGCTTGATTTGATCGGCAAGGAATTTGTCTTCATGCAGGTTTTTGCCACCCTCATCTTCGTCGTTCTGCCATAACCCCGGATGCTGGCGTTCCATGTCGAGTGGCATCAGTCCGCTGAAGATAGCGTTACGGGCGTATTGGGTGGCCGTGGGAAGGATGCTGTAGTAGCTGTCTTCTTCTTCGAGCCGGAAGTAGTTGGTAATAACATCATTGACGATGCGCCACTGATCGTACCGCAGGTTGTCGATAAGGAAAAAGAAGGTTGGCCTATTTTCCTGCAACGTTGGGAATACCTTTTTACGGAATAGTTGGTGCGACATGACGGGACCCGTGTCGGGTTCTTTTACCCACTGGAGGTATTTTTTTTCGATGAACTTGAAAAACTGCATATTGGCTTCTGCCTTTTGCAGGGTGAGTACCTCATGCATTCCCGCGTCTTCCAGTTTTTCGAGCGACAGTTCCCAGTATATTAGTTTCTTATACACGTCTGTCCATTGCTCATAATCGAGGTTGTCATTAAGGATCATGCCCAGGTTCCGGAAATCCTGTTGGTAGGCCATGGAAGTCTTTTCGCTGATCAGGCGTTTGTTTTCCGTGAGCTTCTTGATGGTGAGCAGGATCTGCTTGGGATTGACCGGTTTGATCAAGTAATCATCTATCTTGGAGCCAATGGCATCTTCCATGAGGTGCTCCTCTTCGTTTTTGGTCACGAGTACCATAGGCACCACCGGATTGATGTTTTTCAATTCAGAAAGAGTTTCCAGCCCGGTAAGCCCGGGCATGTTTTCGTCTAAAAACACTAAATCATAGAATCCTTTTTTAAAGGCGTCCACGGCATCGTTGCCGTTGGTAACCGTTTTCACCCCATAGCCTTTTTCATTCAGCAGCATGATGTGTGGTTTCAACAGATCAATCTCATCATCTGCCCAAAGTATATTTGTTTCTTGCATGTTTTCTCGTCAATCTATATAATGCCGTCTGTGTCGCAAAAAAACCTTTTCCAGACAGCTGTTAATAAGTGCGAACTTAGTGAAAAGTTTGCCTGTATTGGCAATTTTAACATAAATTAACAGGGATGTAACGTATCTTTGCCACTCGGAACGTGGCCGTCAGTGGGCGCTTCCGTGAGGAAGGTAGCGATTGAACAAAAAGAAAATAATAAACGATCCTGTATATGGGTTTATATCCATTCCGTCTGGTTTCATTTTTGACCTGATCCAACACCCCTATTTTCAGCGTTTGCGATACATTAAGCAAGTGAGCATGACGCATCTGGTATATCCGGGAGCCTTACATACCCGTTTCCAGCATGCGCTGGGCGCCATGCACCTGATGGCGCTTTCGTTGGAAACCCTCCGCGGAAAAGGTATTGCCATTTCGGATGAGGAGGAAGAAGCGGCGTTGGCAGCCATTTTGCTGCACGATATTGGTCACGGGCCATTTTCGCACTCGCTGGAACACACGTTGGTAGAAGGTGTATCGCACGAATTACTCTCCGCGCTCATGATGAATGAACTGAATGAGTCAGCAGTGGGGCGCCTCGATTTGGCGATAGCAATTTTCAATAACCGTTATCCGAAAAAATTTCTTTACCAACTGGTAGCCGGCCAACTCGATATCGACCGGATGGATTACCTGAGCCGCGATAGCTTTTTTACTGGTGTGGCCGAAGGAGTAATCAGTTTCGATCGCATCATTAAGATGCTTAACGTTGTGGATAATGAACTTGTTGTGGAGCAGAAAGGTATTTATTCCATTGAAAAATTTCTGATAGCACGGCGATTGATGTACTGGCAGGTCTACCTGCATAAAACCGTACTGAGTGCCGAACAGATGCTGCTTAAAATCCTGCAGCGGGCAAAGGAGCTATATGGAGCCGGTATACCGCTTTTCGCTTCGCCATCCTTGGAACATTTTTTGCGCAACAAGGTAACCCGGCAGAATTTTACCGAAGATGCCCTGCATTTAGTGCATTTTTCGCGTCTTGATGATACCGATATATGGTCTGCCGTAAAGACTTGGGCATATCACAGCGACCGTATTTTGCAGCTATTGTGTTCGCGGCTTATTGCGCGGTCGTTATATCACACCGAGTTGCATGCCGTACCCCCCGGGGAAAAAGCGATAGCGCAACTGAAAGCGGAAGCGGTGAACTATTTTGATATTGATGTTGCGGATGTTGATTATTATGTATGGGTGCAGGCTATAGAAAACAGCGCGTATGAGCCAAACAATGGAACCATCAGGATTTTAATGAAAGATGGTGGTATAAAAGATATTGCAGAAGCCTCCGATCTGTCCAACCTGGAGACGCTGTCGCGGAAAGTACGGAAATTTGCTGTTTCTTTTCCGAAGGAGTTGGTCCATACGCCTTTATCAATAGATTGATAGTCAGTAAAAATTTGAATTATTACCGTTTAAACTTATACATTTGCAGATGCAATTTTCCGCACATCAAATAGCAACGCTCGTGAACGGTTCCCTCGAAGGAAACCCCGATGTGATGGTGGGGCAACTGGCAAAGATTGAAGACGCGTCAACGGGATCGCTCTCTTTTTTGTCTAACCCAAAGTACGAACAATACCTTTACACGACGAAAGCATCGGTCATCATCGTCAACGATGATCTGAAATTGGACCGACCCGTGGCGGGTACGATAGTGCGTGTTAAAAATGCCTATCTGGCATTTTCAACATTACTGGAGTTATACAACAAGATGCGCCTGGATAAAACCGGCATTGAGGAGCGGGCGTTTATCGATGCAAGTGCGGAAATCGGGGAAGGCGCGTACGTTGGCGCATTCGCTTATATCGACCGGGGCGCGGTCATAGGTAACCGGTGTAAAATTTATCCGCATGTTTATATCGGCGAGAATGTAAAGATAGGGGATGATACCACCCTTTTTCCCGGTGTGTCCATTTATTTCGATTGTGTGGTTGGGAATCATGTCATCATCCATTCCGGAACGGTTGTCGGCAGCGACGGCTTTGGGTTTGCTCCCCAGGAAGATGGTACCTATAACAAGATTAGCCAGATTGGCAACGTGGTTATCGAGGATGATGTTGAAATAGGCGCGAATGCCGTCATTGATCGGGCTACGATGGGTTCGACCATTATACGGCAGGGAGTAAAACTGGATAATTTGATTCAAATTGCACACAACGTCGAAATCGGAAAAAACACAGTCATTGCGGCCCAATCGGGAATTTCGGGAAGTACCAAAATAGGTGACAACGCCGTAATTGGCGGTCAAGTGGGAATAGTGGGACATATCAGCATCGCTAATGGCAGTCAGATTCAAGCGCAATCGGGCGTAAACCGCGTCATCGGCGAAGAAGGAAAACGATGGGCCGGCACGCCAGCCACACCGTACAATGCGCAGATGCGGTCTCAGGTGGTGTATTCGCGCCTCCCCGAGCTGGAACGTCGGCTTGAAGAATTAGAACAATTATTACTAACAAAAGAAATATCGAAATAAAACGAGCTTAAGACCGCTTGCTTGCGGATAAGCCAATTGACAGAGATGAACGTAAAACAACGCACAATCAAATCTGAAATCGTCATTTCAGGGGTAGGGCTTCATACCGGTAAGCCTGTAACCATGACCTTAAAGCCCGCTCCGGAGCATCATTGGTACAAATTCAGACGAATCGACCTCGAAAACCAGCCGGTGGTTCTTGTGGATGCCGATAACGTGTCGGATACCTCGCGCGGCACAACAATATCCCAAAACGGCGCACGTGTAAGTACCATTGAACACCTCATGGCCGCATTGGTAGGATTGCAGATAGACAATGTGCTTATCGATATCGATGGCCCCGAAGTTCCCATTATGGACGGCAGTTCCGCCCCGTTCGTGAAGGCCATCGAAGAGACGGGTTATGTGGATCAAGGGGCAGACCGCGACTATTACGAAATCCCGCACAATATACACCATACCGAATCCGACCGCAAGGTGGAGATGGTTGCCATGCCGCTGGATGGCTACCGGTTTACCTGCATGATTGATTTTAATTCGCCGGTGTTGGGGAGCCAGCATGCTTCTATCAGCAGTATCGACGAATTTTCCAAAGACATTGCCTCGTCACGGACGTTCTGTTTCCTGCATGAGTTGGAAATGCTGTTACAGAATAACCTCATTAAAGGCGGCGACCTGAACAATGCGATTGTTGTCGTAGACAGGGAGGTAAGCAAGAATGAGTTGCGGCATCTGGCCAAGCTCTTCAACCGCGACGACATCGATGTGGCCAAGGAAGGAATATTGGACAATATCGAACTTCGGCATCAGAATGAGCCTGCCCGACATAAGTTGCTGGATATGATTGGTGATCTGGCGCTGGTTGGACGACCCATTAAGGGTCACATTATGGCAGCCCGGCCCGGGCACGCGGCTAATGTAGCGTTTGCTAAAAAGATAAAAGCACAGATTAAGAAGGAGAAGAGTCGCAAATACGCTAAAGTATATGACCCTAATATGCCACCGTTGTATGATACGGTCAAGATTATGGATATTCTGCCGCACCGGCAACCTTTCCTGATGATCGATAAGATATTGGAACTTACCAAAACACACGTGGTGGGCCTGAAAAACGTGACCATGAATGAGGATTTGTTCATGGGGCATTTTCCGGGGGCGCCGGTGTTTCCGGGCGTGTTACAGATTGAGGCCATGGCACAAACCGGCGGCGTATTGGTACTGAGTACGGTGCCTGATCCCGAAAATTACCTGACTCTTTTTCTGAAAATTGAAAACGCCCGGTTTAAAGCACAGGTAAATCCGGGGGATACTATCATCTTCCGCTGTGACTTGCTGGAACCTATCCGTAGGGGCATTGCCCAGATGAAAGGTGTAGGTATGGTTGGGGAAAAAGTAGTGGTAGAAGCTGAGCTGATGGCCCAGATTGTTAAAGTAAAAGAGAGCCAAACGTCATGATACAGCCGTTAGCATATATACATCCGCAGGCGAAGATTGCTGGGAATGTCGTGATTGAGCCTTTTGTGACGATTCATAAGGACGTGGTCATCGAAGACGGTACGTGGATTGGCTCTAACGTGACCATCATGGATGGGGCCCGCATCGGCAAAAATTGCCGGATTTTCCCGGGGGCTGTTATTTCGGGCATTCCGCAGGACCTGAAGTTTGACGGCGAAGAAACCACCGCCGAAATAGGCGACAACACAACCATCCGCGAGTGCGTGACGGTAAACCGTGGCACGAAAGACAAGTGGAAGACCGTTATCGGCAAAAATTGCCTGATTCAGGCTTATAGCCATATCGCCCACGACTGTATCGTGGGCGATAACTGTATTTTCTCGAATAACAGTACCCTGGCGGGGCACATCACCGTAGGTGATTTTGTGGTGTTGGCTGGTATGGTAGCCGTGCATCAGTTTTGCCATGTGGGCTCACATGCGTTCATTGCCGGAGGGTCGCTGGTCCGCAAGGATGTACCGCCGTTTGTAAAGGCAGCGCGTGAGCCGCTGGCATACGTAGGCATCAATTCAGTTGGGTTGCGGCGACGGGGTTTCTCTTCTAGCCAGATTAACGAGATTCAGGATATTTACCGGGTGCTGTTTGTTAAAAACAATAACCTGACCAAGGCATTGGATATCATCGAAGCGGAATATAAGCCAACGGAGATACGCGACGAAATACTCGACTCCATTCGCAACTCCAACCGCGGTGTGATGAAAGGATTCGGCCAAAGCAAGGGCGTACTCTAAGGGATGGAAATTATTCTGGAAGACATTGGCAGACGGTTTAACCGGGATTGGGTCTTTCAGCGATTGAATTACCGTTTCACCGCAGGGTCGCGTTATGCTATACTAGGCCCCAACGGGTCTGGGAAATCTACGTTGCTGCAGGTGGTGTCTTCGGCCTTAACACCATCGGTGGGGAGGGTTGTGTACAAACATCAGGGAAAAGCCATCGATGCTGATGATATTTATCAATACCTGTCAATAGCGGCGCCTTACCTTGAATTGATTGAGGAGTTTACGCTTGCTGAACAAATCCAATTTCACTTTACACACAAGCGATTTCTGAATGGCTTCGACGCGGGGTCGCTTATCGAGCGACTCGGGCTTACCCATGCACGTGACAAGCAGTTGCGTTTTTTTTCGTCGGGCATGAAGCAGCGGGTGAAACTGGGCTTGGCATGCTGTGCTGATGTGCCTGTTGTGCTGTTGGACGAACCTTCCTCTAACCTGGATGAAGATGGAGTAGCCTGGTACCTGCAATTAGTGGCGCAGACATGTGGTGACCGGCTATTGCTGGTGTGTTCCAATCAGGAGCGGGAATACGGATTTTGTAACCATACGTTGACGATTACCGATTATAAGGCATAATGATGCGGCTTCATAAAACAATACTCCAATACGTTGTCATCATGGCTGCATTTACCCATACGGCCTATGCGAACACGTATGGTGCTGGGGGCAATGACAGCCTGCGGCAGGAAAATCGATCGGTGGCTCGTGCAAATGAATTGACTGCACTCGTCGATGAGCGCTATGGCGTGGAAGGATCCCCGTTGCTCCGAGAAAACTATCCGGACGACCGGGCTTATCGTGCCGATTACCTGGCGGACGGAACCGGAGAGGCACCTAACGCTTATTCCTACCTGTGGCCGTTTTCCGGAATGCTTTCGGCAATGAGTGCACTTTTCGAGACAACGGGCGACAGACGCTACTTGGATATGCTTGACAACCGGATACTGCCCGGCCTAGATCATTACTATGACGACAGCAGGTTGCCGGCGGGTTTTGCGTCTTATGTGCAAAGCCAGGAGCAATCCGACCGGTTCTATGATGATAACATTTGGCTGGGCATCGATTTCGCAGAGCTTTATCTCTCCTCCGGTGAGCAGAAGTACCTGGATAGGGCCAAGGTTATCTGGGAGTTCGTGAAAAGTGGAGAAGATAGCCTGCTGGGAGGAGGCATTTATTGGTGTGAGCAAAAGAAGACCTCCAAAAACACCTGTTCGAATGCGCCGGCGGCGGTATTCGCCTTCCGGATGTTCGAAGCTAGCCAGGACAGCATGTATGTGGAGGCCGGTAAGCGATGGTACGATTGGACCAAACACCATTTGCAAGACCCCGAAGATGGACTGTACTGGGATAATATTAACCTTGACGGCAGGGTAGACAAACGGAAATATCCGTATAACAGTGGGCAGATGCTGCAAAGCGCTGCGTTGTTGTACCGATTTACGCAGGATAGCAGCTATTTGCGCGATGCACAACGTATCGCAGCAAGTAGTTATCAGTGTTTTTTTGAAGCGTTCACGCCGTTAGGTGACGAATCATTTCGGCTGTTGAAGCGTAGCGATAATTGGTTTGTCGCCGTGATGATGCGTGGGTATGCCGAATTGCATCGCATAGACGGAGATAAGCGGTATCTGAATGCGTTTCGGCAAAACTTGGATTATGCGTGGGAAAACGCCCGGGATTCCGATGGTCTTTTCAGTAAAGATTGGAGCGGATCGGAACAAGCGTCACGAAAATGGTTGCTCGATCAGGCGGCCATGATAGAGATGTATGCACGGATAGCCGCCTTCTGACTGCTGAACCGCCCGCAGGCTTTGACCGTGCTTACCTTCCGAAGTCGTCTTGCACCCGTACGATGTCTTCTTCATCCGAAGGGTTATCAGCGTCCGTATGCTGCCAGATTTCGGCCAGTACCCCCCACTCGTCGAGGCCAACGAGACGGTGCCGTTCGCCCTGGTTAAGGCGGATCACGTCGCCCGGATTGAGGAGCTTCAACTCGTGTTCCTCGTCGGTATCGCTCGTTACCACCCCCGCAACACCCCTTACCACTTGCCATATCTCCGCACGGCGGTGATGGTATTGCCAGGAGAGGCGTTTGCCTGGTGCAACAACGAGAATCTTCGGGCTCAGTTTTCCCGAAATTTTCAGTTCCTGCACATCGAGGCCGTTGAAATAGGTGTTGGCAAACTGCTGTGCCTGCGACTCTTCGATAACGAAGAAGCCACCCCAGGGCCTGGTCTGGTCTTGTTGTACCACCTGAAAGCCTTGTTCGTTCAATCTACCTTCTATTTCGTTGAAGAGTGCTTCCTTTGTTTGGTAAGTCATGGATTGTTTATTACGCAGTTAAATTAATACGTTGCTTTTTTGGGTTGTTCGCTGAAATCGCAGCCACACCCTTTCGAACATGCCTGTTTCCCCGTGAACGATTTCCGGGTACGCCGCACTAAAAAAATCACAGCAGCCGCAAACAGCGCACTGATCACAATATACTGTATAGCGAATGTATCCATAATTATTTCAATAGTTGGTACGCCACTAGCGCGGCAAGGTACGCAAATCCCGTCATAAATGCCAACTGGATGGTTGTCCATTTCCACGAATTGGTCTCCTTACGTACGATGGCAATGGTACTCATGCATTGCATAGCAAAAGCGTAGAACAAGAGCAATGATATTCCCGATGCAAAGTTGTAGGCGGGCCTATCGGTATGGGGGTTTATTTCACCTGCCATGCGTTCCCGTATGGTTAATTCGTCATCCGTTCCGCCGAGGCTGTATACAGTTGCCATGGTGCTTACGAATACTTCGCGTGCCGCGAACGAAGCAATCAGTCCAATACCCATTTTCCAATCGTAACCCAATGGCTCGATAGCGGGTTCAATGAATCGACCCAATGTGCCGAGGAACGAGTATTCGAGTTTCAGGGATTGTACCTCGTTTTCCATATCCTCGGCTGACATGCCCGGGTTTTCCAGTTTGACAAGCTGCTCAGCGTCTGTAAACCGGTCGCTTACGCCGAACGAACCCAATACCCATAAAATGATACTGATGGCTAGGATGATTTTGCCCGCGCCCAACACAAAACCCATGGTCTTTTCCCACACATGGAGTGCAACGTTCCGCAAAACGGGAAACCGGTAAGTAGGCATTTCCAGGATCAGGAAACTCTTGTAGTTCGACTTAAGCCACCATTTGAGCAACCATGCACTTCCCAGGGCGGCCAGTAGGCCCAACACATACATACCAAATAATACGAGCCCCTGGAGGTCCAGGCCGAGCACCCGCTCGGCTGGGATAACCAGGCCGATGATGACAATATAAATGGGTAAGCGTGCGGAGCACGTCATGAATGGAGTGACCAATATTGTAATGAGCCGCTCCTTGTCGTTTTCGATGGTACGGGCAGACATCACCGCAGGGATGGCGCAGGCCGCACCCGACATCAAAGGGACAGCACTCTTGCCACTTAGCCCGAAAGGCTTTAGCCATCGATCCATCAAATAAACCACCCGGCTCATGTAGCCCGATTCTTCCATCAGTGAAATGAAGATGAATAGAATGGCGATCTGGGGGATGAAAATGACAATGCCACCGATGCCCGCGATGATGCCATCGGTGAGCAATCCGTTTATTGGACCATCGGGCAACCACGCTGCCGTGTTGCTGGCCAGCCAGGCAAACCCATTGTCGATGGCGTCCATGAATGGCCCCGACCACGTATAGATGGCCTGGAAAATGAGTAACAGAAGTCCGAAGAAAATAACGTATCCCCAAACGGCGTGGATAAGCAGCTTGTCCAGACGCTCCGTAAAATGTTCTCTTTTTTTTGCCGGGTCTTTGACGACATGCATCAGATCGGCATCCAGTTTGCCGTACCTCGCCATGGTCTCCTGTATCTGTAAACGGTGCGGATTGAGTCCGTGTTCTTTGCGGATGGCCGCAACCGCACCAACCTGTGCGGCCCCGTGGGATAAGCTGTGTTTCTGCGATAAGTATAACCATGCAGGGTAGTCTTGTTCCTCACCCGTTTGGCGCTTTACTTGTTGGATGGCTTCGTGGTATTCGGCCGGGATGTTGAACGAGGGGGCGTGCGGACCAGGCTGGAACGAAAGTGCGGCTTTTAATGCATCGACCCCTTTACCGGATCGCGCATCGGTTAAAATAACCTCGGTGGCCAACAATGCTTCTAGCTTTCCGGTATCGATGGAAAGCCCCGCACGTTCGGCTTCATCGGCCATGTTGATTACAAAAATGGCCGGGACGCCAATGTCGCGGATTTGCTGATACAGAAATACCGCCCGTTTCAGATTGAACGGGTCGCCGATGACCACCGCTAAGTCCGGGTGGTTGGGATTGGATTTGTCGGCCAGTACGTCATACACCACTTGCTCATCGAGTGATGATGGATGTATGCCATAGGCACCAGGTAAATCGATGACGTGATACCTAACAGCATCCTCGGTAAAGCTCCCTGTTTTTTTCTCTACCGTGATGCCCGGATAGTTGCCCGCTTTTTGGCGTAGACCGGTTAATTTGTTGAATAACGTAGACTTGCCAACGTTGGGGTTTCCAACCAACGCGATTTTTATTTCCGTCATGGGTTATGATAAGGGTTCGATAAGAATAAGGTCCGCCTCGGCCCTGCGCAAGGCTACGCTGTTGGGGTTGCCGCTAATGTGCAGGCAAATGGGGCCGTTCAACGGCAGGCGTTGCTTCATAGTAAAAACAACACCAGGCAACAAACCCATCTCGTAGATCTTAAGGGGGATTTCACCCGAAACGTAGCCGATGATAGTTGCCGTTTCCCCCTTTCGTAAGCGGCTTATGGAGGTATGTTGGGAAATTGTACGCATGGCGATAGTTATTCGCCAAAGGTACTAATTTATAACAAATCTAAACGGTCGCTTGCGGATTGGGGGTATGCTCCCATTCATTGTCATAAGAAGCACCTGCCGTCACTCTATATGCCCAATATATATCAAGGGTTTTCCCAGATATAATCCAGTATATTCCCAGTATTACATAAATGCATGATCCCTGTATAATTCATTCGTTAAAGCTACAGATATCGTAGGAAACGGGCGCATCGCATAAATGTGGTCAAGCTAGTTCAAAGGGTTCTACCGTGTGGTCTTTTTTAGTTATCTTTGGCAGGCCACGCTAAATCCGGTATTTCGAAATGACAGTGTTAGACACACAGAACACAGCTTTCGCGCAAGCAGTATCTTTTGTAAATCATACCAATCGCACTATTTTTCTGACCGGCCGGGCCGGAACGGGCAAAACGACTTTTTTGAAGTATATCCGGCAGCACAGCCATAAGAAAATGGCGGTGGCGGCCCCAACTGGCGTAGCCGCAATGAATGCGGGTGGTACCACCCTCCACTCCCTGTTTTGGCTACCGTTCGGGCTCTATATTGAAGATTACGAGTTGGCGTGGAACGATGACGATAATCATATTTATAACCGACGCCGTCTTTTTGGCAAGGTGAAGCTTACGAAGCAGCGGCGTGCATTGCTACAGGAAATTGAGCTGCTGATTATCGATGAGGTATCCATGTTGCGGGCGGACACCCTGGATGCCATTGATGCGATTTTAAAGCGTGTGAGACGTGATGCGCGTCCTTTTGGCGGAACGCAGATACTTTTTATCGGCGATATGTACCAACTGCCGCCGGTAGTGAGGGAGCGGGAACGGGAAATCATGGCGCAACATTATCCGAGCCCTTTTTTCTTCGGTGCCAAGGTGCTCCGTGAACATCCCCCCATCTTACTTGAACTCACCAAAATCTACCGGCAAAGCGAGCAGACATTCATCGATATCCTCAATAATATCCGGAATAATTGCTGTACGCCGCAGCAGCTGGAAATCCTCAATGGTTATTACCGGCCGGGTTTTGTACCACCGGCCGCCGAACCGTACATCACGCTTACCACGCATAACAACCGCGCCGACGCCATCAATATGCAGGAGTTATCTACGCTTCCGGGGAAACCGGTAGTGCTGAAGGCTAAGGTGAAAAACGATTTTCCCGAGAGCCTGTATCCCGCGGAGATGCAACTGAGGTTGAAAGTGGGGGCACAGGTGATGTTTATCCGCAACGATAGCGGCGATGAGCGACGCTTTTACAACGGCAAGATCGGATATGTGAAGCATATCGACTCCGCCGGCGACAGCTTGATGGTAGAATTTAAGGAAGACGGCAAGACCGTAGAGGTGAAGCGGGAGGAATGGGAAAATATCCGCTACAGCTACGATAAAACACAAGATAAGGTAGAAGAGGAAGTGCTGGGAACGTTCGCACAGTTTCCGCTGCGGCTGGCCTGGGCCATTACCATCCATAAAAGCCAAGGACTTACGTTCGATCGTGCCATCATCGACGCAGGCGCTTCTTTTGCTGCGGGCCAGGTGTACGTTGCGTTGAGCCGCCTGCGTACATTAGATGGGCTGGTACTGCATTCGCGGATTCCGTCGCACAGCATCCGGACAGATCAGCAGGTAACCGATTTTTCGCGAAATACGGTGGCCGAAAGTGAAATTGCGCCCTTATTGGAGGCGTCTCAACGTAATTACATTGGTCAGCTGCTCCTGCAAGCATTTACGTGGGATCGTATGGTAGATGCCACGAAAACGCAGCTGGTCGATTTACCGACCCGCAACATTGCCGACCTGGAAGAAGCGATGCAATTTATCGAAGCCGTGTGTTTTGCCTGTAATGGAATAAAGGACGTAGCCAACAAATTCCGGAATCAACTCAACGGCTTGCTGAACGGCGCAGGACAATCCGATTACCACCGGATCCATGAACGCGTAGCCAAAGCTTCGGGATGGTTTCTTCCCCGGGTGGAAACCCAGCTGATTACGGCTTTGGAGGGACATATCAATAGCTGGGCCATCAAGAAGCGGACGAAGAAGTACGTGACGGAGTTAAAGGGGCTGTTGATTGATTTCATGCGAAAACGGGAACAGTTGCGGCAGTGCGTCGTTATTACCGAAGCGCTGGCAAAAGGAGATGCGCTACAAGACGTTATGGCCAGGTCAGCGGCGTTGGCAACTGTCGCCATTGCACCCGGAGAATTGCCAGACAACCCTGCCGTACGTAAAAATACCAAGGGGGCAACGAAACAGATCAGTTTTGACCTTTTCCAATCGGGTAAAACCGTTGATGATGTCGCCAAAGAACGCGGCTTAACGACCGGTACCATTATTGGTCACCTCATAGAATTCATTGGTAACGGGGTAGAGGCCACCCAATTGATGGACGAAACTCAGCTGGCAACTATCCGCGACGCGTTGCTGGAAAATCCGGGTAAATCTTCGTCAGAGATCCGGGCATTGCTGGGCAATAACGTCTCCTATCAGGAGATTCGTATTGCGCAGGCGTCCATTCTCAGCTAGTTTATGTATCTTTACTGCTTTTACTTTTTTGACACCACCGTTGTTAAATGCAGCAAGTTGATACTACGCAAGCGCATGAATTGATATACTCGCTTTGCGAACACCCCTACCTGGGTTTCCTGATAGAGCCACATGTGGTGCAGCTCAATCCCAATGGCGGCTATTCGCTGACGCACCGGCGTGTTTTCAGCCATACAGCAGTTGATTATGCACCGATACTGGACGATGCAGACTATAAGCTCATTAAGCTGTTGGAAGAGGTAGAACAAACCAACGTTATCAAACGTTATCACAAAAAACCGATACGTCCCATCGATTTTTTTGCCAAGTTTTTTGATAATAAATTCCTCGAATATATACGACCGAAGATAGAGACCCGCCTGCTGCAAGTGCTCGATCTGCTTGGCGACAAACCCCTCTTTCTGATGAGCAAAGATGGATACGCTGCTGACCAGCGGATAATCATTGCACCCCAGCCAGCCTCGGTTTTATTTCATTTCAGGCGTAACGACGAAGAGACGCGTTACTTCCCCACCATCAAATATAACGGACAACGTATCGAGTTCATGTATAAAGATGCCCAGGTCGTTATCAATCAACAAGCGTGGTTGTTGCTGGAGAATGTACTCTACCGTTTTGACCAGCCATTGGAAGGAAAAAAGCTATCGCCCTTCCTGCAAAGGCGTTACATTGCTGTAGCACGCGCCACAGAGCATAAATATTTCGAAACGTTCGTGCGTGGACTGATTGAGAAACACCACGTATATGCGGAGGGGTTTGACATTAAAACACACCAGCATAATGCGGTGCCGGTAATCAAACTACTTTATGTGGCGAATGGGACATCCCAGTTGCAGCTGCATTTCCGTTATGGTCCTTATCTGTTCGCATCGGGCAGTCAGAACAAGGTAACCGTACGTATGGAATACGATGAGTCGACAGACCACTATACCTTTCATCGCATCAAACGGTCGCTGCAGTGGGAAGAACACCGGATGCAGGAACTGTTGGATATGGGGTTGCATAAGAACAAGGCGCTTTTCAGCAATCTTGAACCGATGGCCAACGGATCAGGCACGATCTCGGCCATGGATTGGCTTCGTGATAATAACGATGAGCTCCGCCGCCGAGGTTATGAATTGGTGCAGGAAGATTCAAACAAACGGTTCTTCTTCGGGCGCACAGCACTCGACCTTTCCATTGCCGAACATAACGATTGGTTTGATGTGCGGGCGGTCGCCCGTTTTGGTGAATATGAAGTTCCCTTTGGTCAACTGCGTAATCATATCCTCACCAACACCAGGGAATTTCTGTTGCCCAATGGTGAGGTAGCCATTATCCCGGAAGAGTGGTTTGCCCGATACAACCACCTCTTCCAGTTTTCACAAGATAAGAAAGACATCCGATTGGGTAAATATCATGTAGGGTTGCTCAATGACATCGCTGAACATACGGCGTTGACCATAGACCGCAAGGTGGAACAACTGGCCGGTTTTGATACCATCGAAGATATAGAAAAGCCGCAACGGTTTACCGGCCAGTTGAGGCCCTATCAGCAAGCGGGGTACAACTGGTTCCATTTCCTGCAAAAATACGGCTTTGGTGGCTGTCTGGCCGACGATATGGGTCTCGGGAAGACCATCCAGACGCTGGCACTCCTGCAGAAGCAGAAAGAAACGACAGACAAGAGCGCGGGACCTGCGACTTCGCTCATCGTGATGCCTACCTCGCTGGTGTACAACTGGGAAAATGAAGCGGCTAAATTTGCACCCGATTTACAGCTATTGGTCCACACCGGAATGGGCCGCACCAGGGACCCGGCACTGTTCGATCAGCACGACCTGGTGATCACAACTTATGGGATTGCACGCATCGATGAGGAATTGCTGAGTTCATTTTATTTTAATTATGTGATTCTTGATGAGAGCCAGCTCATCAAAAACCCGTCATCCAAATCGTTCAAAGCGGTAAAAAAGCTAAAGGCAAAACATCGGTTGGTGTTGAGCGGTACGCCGGTTGAAAACTCCGTAGCAGACATATGGGCACAGATGGCCTTTTTGAACCCTGGTTTATTGGGTAGCTATCGTTATTTTCAGCAGGAATTTGTACAGCCCATCGAGAAAAAGAAGGATGACGAGAAAGCCCGGCGCCTGCAAGCTATGATTAAGCCGTTTGTGCTACGGCGCACCAAGAGCCAGGTGGCTACCGAACTTCCGCCCAAGTCCGAGCAGGTGTTTTATTGTACCATGAGCGAAGCACAAGCGGAATACTACGAGCGCGTAAAATCCGAGTACCGTAATGCTATCCTGGAAAACTTCGGCGACGAGAAAGTAAAGCCGCCCCAGATCGCTTTATTGCAGGGGCTGACCAAGCTCCGCCAATTGGCCAATCACCCGACCATGATAGATGCGACGTTCAGCGGTGAATCGGGAAAGTTTGAAAGTGCAATCCATACGCTGGAAACGGTATTGCAACGGGGCAATAAGGTGCTCGTGTTCTCCCAATTCGTGAAGCAACTTGTGCTCTTCAAGCAGTACTTCGACCGTCATGGAATCGGATACGCTTACCTAGACGGGGCAACGAAAAACAGGCAGCAAGTAGTCCGGCAGTTCCGCGAAGATAAAGAAACCCGCCTGTTCCTTATTTCTATCAAGGCCGGGGGTGTGGGGCTCAACCTCGTGGAGGCAGACTACGTTTTTATCCTCGACCCGTGGTGGAATCCCGCGGTGGAAAAACAGGCAATCGATCGGACGCACCGTATCGGCCAGACGCGCAATGTGTTTATCTATAAATTCATTACCAAGGGCACCGTGGAAGAAAAGATACTCGCGTTGCAGAACCGGAAAAAGACCATCGCCGACACACTTATCACCACCGAAGAGAGCTTTATCAAGTCGCTATCGCGGGAAGACATTAGGGAGCTGCTTGGGTAAATGCTTTCAATCCTGTTTTCATACGGGCCACCGTTTCCTCACGGCCTAAGTGGGCGGCGATATCAAATACATGCGGGCCGAATTTTCCACCAACCAGCATGATACGGAATGGCAGCATCAACTCACCCATCTTCATGCCCGACGCCTGGATGGCCAACTTATAGAAGGCTTCCAGTTCCGCACTGTGCCATGGGTTGAAGTTTTCCAATTTAGTGATCATATCGACGAAGAAAGCTGCTTTTTCCTCATTCCAACGGGATTGTACGGCGGATAGGTCATAGCTATCGGGGCGTTTGAAGAAAAACGATGCCTGTGCCCAGAAGTCGGAGAGGAAGGTAAGCCGGTCTTTAACAAGCGTCAGCACACCGGAGAGTTGTTTTTCGTCGACCTCATGGATGCCATGGTCGGCCAGTAAGGCCGTCAGTTGCGGAAGGAGGTCGTTATCGTCGGTTCGTTTTATCCATTCGTGATTGAACCATTTCGCCTTTTCGAAATCGAACTTAGCCCCGCTTTTGCTAATCCGTTCCAACGAAAATTTATCGATGAGCTCGTCGAGCGTGAAGAGTTCCTGGTCGGAGCCATCATTCCAGCCCAATAAGGCAAGCAAATTCACAAATGCTTCAGGAAGAAAACCCATTTCGCGGAAGCCTTTCGTCAGCACGTCGGTTTTGGGGTCGTGCCAGTTCATCGCATACACCGGGAAACCAAGCCGGTCACCATCTCTTTTGCTCAGCTTGCCGTTGCCGTCGGGTTTAAGGATAAGGGGTAAGTGCGCCCATTGCGGCATCGCGTTCCGCCAACCGAGGTATTCCCATAGGAGGATATGCACCGGCGCCGATGGCAACCACTCTTCCCCGCGGAATACGTGACTGATAGCCATTTGGTAGTCGTCTACGACTACAGCCAGGTGGTAGGTTGGCATGCCGTCTGCCTTGAGCAGTACCTTGTCATCTATCAATGCAGATTCGAAGCTCACCGTTCCCCGAATCATGTCGTCGAGGTTCACTGTTTCGTCAATCGGCATTTTGATGCGGACGACGTAAGGGTGGCCGTTTTCCAGAAGCTCCCCGGTCTCGGCCGGGGGGAGGCTAAGTGAATTACGGAGCTGTAGCCTGTTTTCATGGCTATATCGGAAATTGGGATGACGCTTACGCTGCGTGTCCAGTTCCTCAGCCGTATCGAACGCATAATATGCGTATCCGTCGGCCACAAGCTGTTCGGCATACTGGCGGTAGTTTAATTTGCGGTCACTTTGGCGATAAGGGCCGTATGCGCCGCCACGCTCAGGGCTTTCATCTGGCGCAATACCACACCAGGCGAGGCAATCCTGGATGTATGCCTCTGCACCGGGTACGAAGCGCGTCTGATCGGTATCTTCAATCCGAAGCACAAATGAACCGCCCTGCTGGCGCGCGAATAAGTAGTTGAACAATGCGGTACGTACCCCGCCTAAGTGCAGCCCCCCAGTGGGGCTCGGAGCGAAGCGTACCCTTACCTTCCTGTCTTGATCCATGGTGCAAACTTAGCTAAATTTATCGGGCTCTCCGCTGCCTTTTACGGGCTGTTTTTGTAGTGAAAACATAAAAAATACGGTAGCCGAAATCGGCCATCCACGCAGAATTATGTATTTTGGCGGAAATTTGTAAGCACAGTACCGTAGATGAATCCTTACCAATATAACCAACAGCGTTGGAAATTTGCTTTGTTGATCTTCGCAGCGCTTATTGCCGCGGCCTCATTGCTTTATACCAACTTTCTGGTGAGGAACCTTTCGAAGTCTGAACGGACCAAGGCCGAGGTTTGGGCGATGAGCACCAGGAGCATCATCACGATGCCTGATGTGGATGACGAGATGATTACCTTCATTTATGCCGTGCGCGATAGCCTCTCTTTGCCGGCAATCATTGCGGATGGGAGGGATAGCATCATTTACTGGCGCGATTTGGACTCTACCAAAACGAATATATTGGCTGACGACGTAGACGCCAACGTGGTGTACGATCCGGCATATTTTGATCGCCAGCTGGCCATTATGAAAAAAAGCCACCCCCCGATTATCATTAACCTGCCAAACAGCGGACAATGGTTTGTTTATTACAAAGATTCCCTGCTGTTGAATCAATTGCGTTTTTTTCCGTATGTGCAACTCACACTCATTGCCATTTTTCTGGCGATTGCCTATACCGTATTCAATTCCATCCGTAAATCGGAGCAAAACCTCGTATGGGTAGGGTTGGCTAAAGAAGCCGCTCACCAGCTAGGTACGCCCATATCCTCGCTGATGGCATGGTTGGAGTTGGTACGAGCGAAATTTGATGCCGAAAGCGACCCCTTGCTCAACGAAATGGAGAGCGATGTAAAGCGGCTGGAAGTTGTGGCCGATCGGTTTTCGAAAATCGGATCAGCTCCGGTGTTGAAAAGCCAGGCAGTTTACAAAACAGTGGTTGATTTTGTCAATTACTTCAAGGTAAGGACAAGCGACAAGATCATTTTCAATGTGTCGGGTGAAACCAAGGCAGAGGCAATGCTGAATGTTCCTTTGTTTGATTGGGTGCTCGAAAATTTGTTGAAGAATGCAGCAAATGCCATCGAGTCTGCCGGCCGGATCGATATTGTTATTTCGGAAAATATTGCCAAAGAACAAATTTTTATAGATATTAGCGATACCGGAAAGGGAATACCACGGGGTCAGTTTGATGCGGTTTTCCAGCCCGGGTTTACGACCAGGAAGCGCGGGTGGGGGCTGGGCCTTAGCCTTACCAAACGCATGATCGAATATCATAAAGGGCAGATTTTTGTCCGCGAATCAGAGATGGATAAAGGAACCACATTTAGAATCGTATTACCAAGTAGCCAAACGTATGAACCCGCTCAAATCTGACGAATATCCGGCAATCTATTCCCCTTATATCGATACCGTCACCGGTGATGTGATGGAACTGCTTAAGGAGCAGGTGACGACATTCCCCGAATTTCTGGCGAACATACCCGCCGGAAAATCGGAGTTTGCTTATGCGGAGGGTAAATGGACCATCAAAGAGGTGGTGGGCCACGTTATCGATACCGAACGGGTGATGGCCTACCGTGCGCTGCGTTTTGGCCGGAACGACACCAAAGAATTGATTGGATTTGAACCCGATGATTTCGTGGCAAACGCCCGCTTCAATGAACGGTCGCTGGATAGTTTCGCTGAGGAGTTCGTACTTGTACGGAACTCGAACCTCGAACTCTTCGAGCATTTTAATGAACATGAACTTGCCCGGAAGGGCATTGCTTCGGAACGGCTAACCAGTGTACGGGCGTTTATGTATATTATTGCCGGGCATCTTAACCATCATCGAAACGTTATCCGTGAGCGGTATCTTGGCGGCGAATGAAAAAATAAGAACCTATTAAAACCTTTTCCAATCCATTTTGTAGTTAAGGTATCTACGAAACCATTTCCATGGTTTTATGATACGGTTTAGGTGTAGGAAATGTCCCGAGTTATCGGGACGTTTCCTATTTTGGCAATGCCTGGCCGCTGATCACCAGTCCTATGAGCAACACAACCGTTTGCATTATCTTTTTTATTTCAAATGTTGATTTTATTTTATAGTCTTGTAGACCGGGGGGTGTAAACTACCAACCTAAAATGAAAAGTAAACTTTTGAATCCATGAATGCTACACCAAGTCAACAGAAGACAGCCTTATTACCGATGATTATCTGCTGTGCGCTGTTCTTTATTCTAGGTTACATCACCTGGGCCAACGGAGCGCTTATTCCATTTGTGAGACTCGCCTTTAATTTAGGGACAGATTTACAGGCGTTCTTTATTTTATTTGCCTCTTATATTGCTTATTTCTTTTTAGCGCTGCCCAGTTCGTGGATATTGGATAAGGTCGGCTTTAAAACCGGCATTGTCCTCAGCCTGATTTTAATCGTGATCGGGGCATTGATTATATTACCTGCCGCATCGCAGTTAAGTTATGGTTTGTTTTTAACTGCCATATTCGTTCAGGCATCGGGAATGGCGCTTCTGCAAACGGCTATTAATCCCTATTTAAGTATCATTGGACCCATTGAGAGTGCCGCACAGCGGATTTCCATCGTAGGCATCTTCAACAAGGCTGCTGGTATCATCGTTCCTTTCGTTTTGGGAAGCATCTTATTGAAAGATTACGATACGATTTCAGCTAAAATAAAGGACCTTCAGGCAGGGGCTGAGCACGACGCCTTGTTGGTTGAACTCTCCGAAAGAATCCATAGCCCGTATATCGGAATGGCTATTGGGGTGGCTATCTTGGCCGTCATCGTATTTGTTGTTAAGATGCCCGAAGTTGACGTCAACAAAGAAGAGGAAGTGGCAGAAGAACAGGTTAACCTCAGAAAGAAAAGTAATGTTTTCCAGTTTCCCCATCTTTTTCTTGGTTCATTGGCAATATTCTTTTGCGTTGCCGTGGAGGTGATGGCCGGCGATATCATAGGTACCTATGGACAGTTATTATCGCTCCCTCCATTCTTTGTGAAGTATGGCACGGCATTCACGCTGAGTTGCATGCTTGTTGGTTATTTTATTGGTATTGCAACCATCCCACGATTTATATCTCAGCAATCGGCACTTCGGATCTGTACCCTGGTTGGGATTACTTTCACTTGTATTTCCGTATTCTCGTCGGGGTTGACTTCCTATTTTTTTGTAGCGCTCCTGGGTATGGCTAATGCCCTGTTATGGCCAGCAATATTTCCGTTAGGTATTAAAGGGTTGGGCCGGTTTACCAAAGTTGGATCGGGCATTATGATTATGGGGATAGCCGGTGGGGCTATATGGCCACTGGTTTACGGCTATTTAAAAGACACACTTGGTGTGGATTTTCAGCATGCGTTTCTATACGCAATGATTCCAGCATACCTTTATTTGCTTTATTTCGCAAGCTATGGGCATAAAGTAGGGCAAAGCAAGTGAACGGGTAGGTGCCGTGGACAGATTGTGCCTGATTTTCCTGCACCCTTCGAAAGGTGCAGGAAAACAGGACTTGGTGAAATAAATATTAACCTAATAACGCGCGGTGCCTTTCTGCTATTATGCCCGGATTGTAATATTTCGGTAATGTTGGATGTATGCTTGGCTAATATGTTTAAATTCGAACCTTGTAATCAACATAAGTAAGATGAAGAAAAAGTTATTAACCACAGCCATGATCGCCATGGCCATTGCCGTGGGTTGGCAACGGGCGGAAGCCCAGGTGAAACTACCGCCGGCCAGCAGTTCGCAGACCGTCACGCAGGGATTGGGTATCGGTACCGTGACATTGAAGTACAGTAGGCCAAACATAAATGGCAGGGATATTTTCGGTAGCCTTGTGCCCTATGGTGAAGTATGGCGTACCGGTGCCAATAATGTCTCCACCATTACCTTTGAGGGTGCGGTGACAATAGCCGGTACCCAAGTTGAAGCCGGCACCTATGGCTTGTTGACCATCCCTAGCAAGGATACATGGACGATCATCTTAAGTAAAAACAGTGAACAGTGGGGTGCCTATACATACAGTCAGGATGAAGACCGGCTTCGTTTTGACGTGAAGCCCGACCGACTAAGCAAGCCCGTGGAAACCTTCACCATTTCATTTTCTGATGTTCAACCACAAAGTGCCCGAGTGAATATTGCCTGGGACCGGACGCAAGTCAGTTTCGATCTAACGGTCGACCAGGATGCTGAAATCATGGCTTCCATTGATGAGGCGATGAAGGGGGACAGGAAGCCGTATTTTCAGGCTGCACAGTATTATTACAATAACGGTAAAGACATTCAAAAGGCACTTGAGTGGGCTAACGAGGCTGACAAGTCGCCTAATCCTGCACCGTACGTCAAGTACTGGAAAGCGCTGATCCAGTTGAAGGCGGGTGATAAACAAGGAGCTATCGAAACAGCCACGCAAGGCGTTGAGATTGCCAAGCAGCAGAACAATGAAGAGTATGTAAAGCTGAACGGCCAGGTCATAGCCGATGCTAAGAAGTAAGCTAGAGCAAAACCAATAAAATAGTAAACTTACGCATAGCCCTTGAATTGGGGCTATGTGCATTTATAGCGATGCATTCAGCAGCTCTTCCAACTCTTCATGGCTGATGTTCATGTTGACGTTACCGTCCTTGGCAAATGAGATTTCACCCGTTTCTTCCGATACGACCACCGCTACGGCATCACTCACTTCTGTAACGCCGATAGCCGCACGATGTCGAAGTCCGAAATGGAGTGGCAGGTCTTCACTCTCCGACAGGGGGAGCACGCAGCTTGCCGTCATGATTTTGAAATCGACGATAACCACTGCGCCGTCGTGCAACGGACTGTTTTTCTGAAAGATGCTTTCTAGTAAACGCTTTGATAGGTTGGCGTCCATGTATTCTCCGCTGGTCTGGTAATATTCTTCATCAAAATACTTGGCGAACACAATCAACGCGCCGGTATATGACCTGGAGAGGCTGCGGCATGCATCAATGATGGGCTTGAGGCGCGCATGGTGGTCGTGTGCTGCGGTTTTTTTGCTCACAAAAACAGACCAAAGGAAATTTTTTCGCCTCACCGAAATATTCTTCCCGATGTGGATGAGAAATCGACGGATTTCCTGCTGGAAGACCACCACAAGCGCCAGCGATCCTACGCTGATGAAGCCCCCGAAAATCTCGGTAAGCAAGTGCATATTGAATTGCTTAACCAGCAGGAAAATAACGTAGATAAGCCCGAGGCCAATGAGGATGTTAACGGCTATGGTGCCCCGTATCAGGCTGTAAACATAATAGAGGATGACAGCCACCAGAAGGATGTCAACGATATCAAGCAACCTGAAATTGAAGTCGAAGCTCTGCAAGTCCATATCCCGGGCAAGTTAATCATTTTCCCTATAAAAGCGTTCCATACAATTTACCTAAGTTGCTATCTTTGCCAGATAAGAAACAATCATCATGGCCAGACTTTCCGTCAATATCAATAAAATCGCGACGCTCCGCAACTCGCGGGGTGGAAACAACCCCAATGTGCTTGAGGCGGCGCTGGCCTGCGAGCGGTTCGGTGCGCAGGGCATCACGGTACATCCGCGACCGGACGAACGGCATATCCGTTATCAAGATGTGTTTGACTTAAAGACAGCGATCCACACCGAACTCAACATCGAAGGGAATAGCCGCGAGGAGAAATTTGTGCGTTTGGTGTTGGATGCGGAACCCGCTCAGGTCACGCTGGTGCCCGATGACCCGGGCCAAATCACATCCAACCATGGGTGGGATACGCGTAAACATCAATCGTATCTACAAGATATGTGCGCTTTGTTTAAAGGCGAAGGCATCCGGGTTTCTATCTTTGTGGATGCCGATCCTGGGATGGTAGAGGCTGCGGCCGAAACGGGGGCTGACCGGGTGGAACTGTATACGGAAAGCTACGCGCGGGACTACGTGAATAATCCTGATCGTGCACTGGCGCCCTACCTTGAAGCCGCGAAGGTGGCGCAGCAAGTGGGGCTAGGGCTTAATGCGGGGCATGACCTCGATTTGCATAACCTGCGCTATTTCAACGAGCGCATACCCGGGTTATTGGAAGTGAGCATCGGCCACGCATTGATAGCCGATGCGCTATACCTGGGATTGGAGGAGACTATACGGCGATACAACGAGCAACTGCGGTAAGATGCCGCGTACTACTTAATCCCCATAAAGATACGATTCCAGCGTATTTTGTCGAAGAAGGTGCCCTTTTCGTCCCAGCTAAGCCATACAAACAGTGCTTTGCCTACGATGTGGTCTTCGGGTACAAAGCCCCAGGTCCGCGCATCCTCTGAGTTATGGCGGTTGTCGCCCATCATCCAGTAGTAATCCATTTTGAAGGTGTAGCTGTCTGCTTTGGCGCCATTCAGGTAAACGCCATCATCGCGGCTTTCCAATTCATTGCCTTCATATACGCGGATGGCACGTTCGTACAGCGGGAGCGTGAGACTATCCAGGGTCACCGTCCAACCTTTTTTTGGAATGATAAGCGGGCCGAAGTTATCGATGTTCCAATGATAGAGCGGATTATTCGGAAATATACCCGACTCGTCGGTGTCTTGATGCCTGATATTAGGCACAATTTTAGTCACATTGGCCCAGCCTTTTATTTCTTCATAGGCCTCTTTGGTGAGGAAGAGTTGATAAGGTTCGCGTGCGTAAGGGTTTGAATCGATACGCATGTCGAGGAGCCGCTGCGGGTTCAGCCCCGTACCATCGGTATAAACATAGTAATCCATCTGGCTATGTGGTGGTTCGAACCCGGCTGCTCCATTGACGAATAGGTTCGCTCCACGCAAGGAGATCGTATCGCCGGGCATGCCTACCGCGCGCTTGATGTAGTTTTCACGTTTATCGATAGGACGGCTGAATGGCGGATCTGCCTCCATGGGATAGTTGAACACGACCACATCGTTGCGTTCGATTTCCTGGAAGCCGGGCAATCTTTTATACCCGATTTTTATACCTTCCCAATAAGCTTTTCCGCCGATGACCGGCATGGTGTGATGAGCGAAGGGGAAAGCTACCGGGGTCATCGGTACGCGGGGTCCATAGTTCAGTTTGCTTACAAAAAGGAAATCGCCCACCAACAGACTTTTTTCCATGGAGCCCGTAGGAATCATATAGGCCTCAATGAGGAACCCCCTGATGAGCGTAGCGGCCACGACGGCAAACACAATTGCATCTGCCCACTCCCGGGCAACGGATTTTTTGTAGGGGTGTTTTTCTTTAAATTCGGCGGTGAACGACTGGCCCAGGTAGACCACCTTGGGGTCATTTCCCCACCATGGGAGTACAACGAAAGGCAATAGGACCGTAGCTGCATATTCCCAGAACCGGCGTTTTCCGAAGCATTTGACCAAGTCAAGGTATAATCCGTAAAAGATGAAGATATTGACAATGGGGATGAGCAATAACGCTATCCACCACCCAGGGTGTCCGGTTATTTTCGTAATAGTATATTCCCGGTAGATGGGTATCAGCGACTCCCAGCCCTTGCGGCCAGCTTTTACAAAGAGTTTCCAAAGCCCAAAATGGATAAGGACGAGTATGATGGCAAAAACAATATATCCCATTATGTTAGGTTTTTGTTTTGTATTAGATTATTAGCTTTCTATGATATGTGCCCGCCAAAGTTAAACATTTCGGTCACTTGGTAAAATCCCGTCCGGCCCTGTATCCATTCAGCGGCAACGACGGCACCCAGGGCAAAGCCGGAGCGGCTATGCGCCGTATGTTTAAATTCAAGTTGGTCAACCTCCGAGCTATAAAGTACGGTATGAGTGCCTGGTACTTCATCGATACGATGGCTTTCAATGAGCAACTCGTTTGCTTTGGGAATGGTCTCATTACTTTCACCGATGACGTTGTTTACCCATCCGGTCTTGGCGTCGCTGTGGTCAATAATGCCCTCGGCAATCGTAATCGCTGTGCCACTGGGCGCGTCCAGCTTTTGGATATGGTGGATTTCTTCCACTTGCACGTCGTATTGCTTGTACGGATTCATGGCGGCGGCCAGCAACTTATTGATATGAAAAAATATATTAACCCCTATACTGAAGTTAGAGCCATAGAGCAGGGTTTTGTTACCGGTTAAGCACCTTTTTTTTACCTCCTCCAATTGGTCATACCATCCGGTAGTGCCCACCACAATGGGTACATCGGCAGCGAAACATAAATCAATGTTAGCCACCGCGGCTTCCGGCCTGCTGAAATCGATGGCCACGTCGGCACCGCTCAAGTCAGCCGCTACGATGCCATCGCGGTTGTCTTCATCCACAATCAAATAGATGTGGTGCCCACGTTTCTGGGCGAAGCGTTCGATGAGCTGCCCCATTTTGCCATATCCGAGTAATGCGATGTCCATGCTAGTCGTATGTTTTAAGTCGTAAGTTTATTGTCTAATGTCTAGCGTCTATTGTCTAAAATCTAAGCCCCACCTTCACACCAATGGTATAGGGCTGCGCTTGGTAAGCCCACGATGAGCCTGGGCTGGCCAACAGGGTGGGTGTAATGTTGAACCCCAGATCATCACCGATTTCCCATCGGTGTTTAAGCATGGAGTTGACGTAGGCCTCTACCGCCTGAAGCCCCCACCATCCTAATGTGACCAATATGGTCAGATCACGGTTACGACGATAATAGTCCTTCGCATTGATCATGTAGTCCGTAATCTGACTACCTGCGCCCAGTTGCGGATATTTCGTTTCGGGCGGAACAGCGTGGTTGTTGTTAATGCGATACTGTACTTCACCCAAAATGTCGTGGTAGTAGCGATTATTGAATTCGAAAACCAATACTGCACTTACAAAACCACCATAGATTACGGGTACTTTGAGCCACCACCAGCCGCCATTAGTAATCTGTCCCCATCCGGGAACCATCAACGATTGCTTCCAGGGCCTATTAGACATGGCCTCCAGGGCCAGGCGCGCCGAATCCTTGAACACCACCTGCTCTTGTTCAGCCGCTTCCCGTTCACGCTTTTCGCGCTGCCGCCGCTCCCTTCGGGTCTCCTCGGTCGTCGTGTCGGCTGCTGCGGTGGTTAGGCTATCGACCGGTTTGGGAATGCTGTCGCGCCGTAAGCTATCGGGTTCCTGGGCACGGAGCGTGCCGGTAGATACCAACGCTAACAGCAAGATAATAAGCAGTCGATTCATCACCAGTCCAATAATTCGAGAATCCGGTTCAGGTCATCTTCGGAATGAAAGGGAATCTCAATCGCACCCCTGCCTTTTTTGTCGAGTGCTTTCAATCGCACCCGCGTTGAAAATTTAGAGGCCAGGTCGTCTTCTACCTTTTGGTATTGAAAAGACAGCGGTGTGCTTTTCGGGCTTTTGCCTGCCCCCTTGTTGGCTGGTTGTTGTATATCGCGCACCAATTCTTCAGTTTTCCTTACGGAAAGTCCCTTTTTGACGATTTCCCGGAAAATGTACAGCTGTTTGTCGATTTCCGGTACGTTGATGAGTGCCCGTGCATGGCCCATGCTGAGATGTCCATCACGGATGGCTGCCTGTATAACGGGCGGCAACTTTAACAGCCGGAGGTAATTGGTTACTGTAGATCTGTTTTTGCTTACGCGTGCGCCAAGCTCCTCCTGTCTGAGGTTACACTCCTCAATCATCCGCTGAAAACTTAATGCGACCTCAATGGCATTGAGATTTTCGCGTTGGATATTTTCAATGAGTGCCATTTCCAGCATCTGCTGGTCATTGGCCGTACGTACGTAAGCCGGTATCTCGGCCAGGCCGGCAAGTTTGGCTGCCCGGAGGCGGCGCTCACCACTAATGAGCTGATAAGTGCCACGTTCCGCCTGCCTTACGGTAATCGGCTGTATGAGTCCCTGGAGTTTGATTGAATCTGCCAGTTCACGAAGCGCTTCTTCATCGAAATCCGTACGTGGCTGGAACGGGTTGATGGCAATCTGTGAAATAGGTACCGGATTAATACCGGCGGGTATTCCCGGTTCTTTGACGTCGCCCACCCCCCTGTGGTCAGCAGATCGTTGCGTTACCTCTTCGGAGTTGTCAAGCAATGCACTCAGTCCCTTACCCAAACCTATTTTCCGTTGTTGTGCTGCCATGGTTTATTATACGCTTACGTGTGCTATTTCTTCTTTGTTGAGGTTATTCTTCTCAAGAATTTCCCGTGCCAGGTTCAGGTAGTTGATTGCCCCTTTGCAGTTCGCATCGTGCATGATTACCGCAATCCCGAAACTTGGGGCCTCGCTCAACCGCGTATTGCGCTGGATGATGGTATCAAAAACAAGGTCATTGAAGTGCGTGCGTACTTCTTCGACCACTTGGTTGGACAACCGTAACCGCACGTCGTACATGGTAAGGAGTATGCCTTCAATCTCCAATGCCGTATTGAGTCTGTTCTGCACGATCTTGATGGTGTTGAGTAGTTTGCCTAACCCCTCAAGAGCAAAATATTCACATTGCACCGGGATGATAACCGAGTCGGATGCGGATAAAGCATTAATGGTGATGAGTCCCAGGGAAGGCGAGCAGTCAATCACGATGAAGTCGTATTCATCCTTTATCCCGTCCAGGATACGCCGCATTTTATATTCCCGTTCATGCAGGTTGATCATTTCGATTTCGGCACCTACCAGGTCGATATGAGCCGGTAGCAAATCGAGGTTAGGGGTATCCGTATGCTGGATTGCCTCGCGCGGGCTAAGGTCATTGACGAGGCATTCGTACACACTGGCTTTGACCGTACGGGGGTCAAAGCCGATTCCCGATGTGGAGTTGGCTTGCGGATCTGCGTCTACCAACAACGTTTTATATTCCAGCACCGCTAAACTGGCTGCCAGATTAATGGAGGTCGTTGTTTTACCAACACCTCCCTTTTGATTAGCTATTGCAATGATTTTACCCATGGGTGATGAAAAATTAGCGCTCTTTTTATTTCGCTCCCCAAAAGTATCCATTAATTCGTACTTTTGGGCATTTTAGTAACAGCGAAAGCGACGGGCTAAGATACGCTTTTTTAATTTAATCCATTATGATAACCATCATATCCGGCACGAACCGCCCACATAGTAATACGTTTAAACTTGCCACTTATTATCAGCAAAAACTCACCGAGCGGGCCGTTGATTCACATGTCCTCTCGCTCGCTGATGTATCGCCTGGCTTTATCACGGCCGATATGTATAAAAGCCGCAGTGTCGCATTCCAGCCCTATCAAGACCGCATAACGGCCACGGAAAAATTTATTTTCGTTATTCCGGAATACAATGGGAGCTTTCCGGGGATTCTAAAGACATTCGTCGACGCGTGTCAGTTCCCCAACAGTTTTTTCAACAAAAAAGCGGCGTTAGTGGGGTTGTCCAGTGGTAAGTATGGCAATGTGCGCGGGGTCGACCATTTTACGGGCGTGTGCCATTACGTCCGTTTGCAGGTGCTGCCCTTACGCATCCATATTCCACATATCTTCCAGGAACTCGACGATCGAGGTAACCTTTTTCGGGAAGACACCCTGCGGTTTACCAACGAGCAACTCGACGAGTTCGTTCGGTTTTAACCCCCTTACTTTAGTTCCTCGTCATCGATCTCACCATTGATGACAACCGTTTTGGTCACGGCTTTCAATGGCATGGGCATCATTTTGCTGACGATGGAAACCGTTTCGGGCAGCTGTATGCCGTCGTAAGTCCCGTAATTTTCGACGGTTGTTTCGCCCGATAGCTCACTCTCCGTTTTCAGTTTCAGGCCCGATGCCACACTGAAGTAGGCAACGGATGTATTCGATCCTTGGGTTACCTTCAATTTGTAAGCATCCTCATCGTTGACGTTGGCAATACCATCCAGCTCGATAGCTGTATCGTCTTCCACGTAAGTGAGTTCGGGAAAGATGGCTAATAACGATTGGTACGGAGCCGCGGCTTCGGCTGGCAACTCCTGCGATTGTCCCTGTGCGGTTACCGTTACATTGTCTTGGGTGACGACGACCTTAGACAGCACCTGCTCACCTAGCTTTGTGTTTTGGACGGCAATACCTTTGTTTTTATCCACCAACTGTTCGATAGTGATAGTCATCCCCTGGATTTCTGCTTCGCTAATCGTTTTAATGGTATTGACAGCCGCCAGTTTCTCTTTGCCACCGATGGCATCGAGGTATTTACTTATCACGCCCTCCGCAGTTATGCTCGCGTCGGTAATTGCTACCTTTACCTCCGGGTCGCCGGTGACTGTATAATATTGCACATCGCCAAAGCGTGCTATTTGTTCGGCAAAATCGTCCGTTTTGCCCACGATGGTAATCTGCAGATTACCGGCATGAACGTACTTGGCGGCGGTAGCATTGATTTGGTCCAGTGTCAGGGCATCCAGGTTTTTTAAGTAGTTCTGGTAATAGTCGTCGGGCAGTTGTTGCAACGCGGTGTTGATGGCGAAACGGGCGATGGTCGACGGCTGTTCCAGTGATCGGCCGAAATTACCCGCCATGGATGCTTTGGCCAAATCAAGTTCATTCTGGGTAATCGTATGTTCACCGATGCGTTTCAGTTCATGGATAAACTCTTGCGTAGCACTATCAGTAACGGCGTTACGCACACTTGCGCTGGTGTTTAGCGTGGCTACCAGTTTGTCTGGGCTGATGCTGCCATACGCACCGTAGGTATATCCTTTGTCTTCACGTAGATTCTGGAAAAGTCTTGACGACGCACCGCCCCCCAAAATCTCCGCTACCGCCGCGACGGCAATGACATCGGGATTGTTGGGTTTCAATTCAAGCGGGTAGCCCACGTTGATAACCGACTGGGCGCTAGCAGGCCGGTTTACTAAGACCACCCTGTTTGCTGTCGGTGCCTGTGGCGTCGGCCACTCATGTTTGGGTACGTCACCGCTTTCCCAATCCGAAAAATACTTGTCGACCAGCGTTTTAGCCTCCTGAACCGTGATGTCACCAACGATTGCCAAGTATGCGATGTTAGGTTTGAAGTACGTATTGTAATAATGTTCAATGTCTTCCACCTGCACGTTTTGGACGGTCTTTTCTGTTTCCGTCTCACCATAGGGGTGGTCTTTTCCATACATCACGGCGTTCCGTACCACCCCGACGATGCTGTTGGGGTCTTCTTTAGCTGCCGCCAGCCCCGAAATGGCCTGTTTTTTCAGTTTATCCAATTCGGATTGCGGGAAAGCCGGGTTGAAAAGCACATCCGCAAACAGGTCGAGCAATTGGTCGTTATATTTTTTCAGCGATGATGCATTTGCTGAAGTCGACGACGCGCCGATATGGGCGCCGATGCGGTCAATAGCTTCGTCGAGCTCATCTTTGCTGCGTGTGGCAGTGCCGCCCATGAGCATGTCGCCTATAAATGTGGTCAAGCCCGCCTTGTCGCCCTCCAAAATCGGGTCACGGTCTAACACCAGCGAATAGGTTACACGGGGCAACTTATGGTTTTCCACCACAAAAACCTTCAGGCCGTTGGGCAGTGTGAACGTGGCTGGCTTACCAATATTTATCTGCGGAGCGGGTCCCGGCTCCGGGTATTTGCTCCGGTCTACCTGTGCAAAAGCAGTTGCCAAACTGCAAAAGGCCGTTAAGAGATATATGCTGATCTTATTCATTGTTGTCTTTTTGGTCATTGTTCGTGCGGTTGGGTGATTATTCACTGTCAGCGGGCTTAGGCAGATAGTACAACACCACCCGCCCGTCTTTACCGAGGTATTCTTTCGCTACCCGCTGTATATCTGCGCGCGATACTGCGTTGTATTTGTCCATTTCGCGGTTTACTTCGTCAGCGTCATCAAAGAATGTCTTCGCCTCGGCCAGGCTTTCAGCTATTCCAGCTACGGATGCATGACGGCTTACCACGGCATTTTCGACCTGCGCCTGTAATTTTTGAAAATCATCTTCAGAGATACCGTTGGTAATCACCTTGTTCAATTGTTGGTCGATGGCATATTCCAGGGAATCTGCTGATACCCCCATGTTGGCAATCCCATAGAGCAGGAACACGCCGCCATCCTCCAGATCCAGTGGAAATGCTGCCACACCGACCGCTTTTTGTTGTTTGTCTACAACCTCTTTGGTGAGCAGGGAGCTGTTTCCACCGGTCAGGTAGGTGGAGAGCATACTCAACGCATGGCTGTCTTTATGTTTTTTTGGGGGCAGGTTGTACGCCTGGATAACGGCGGGAAGTTGAATATTGTCATATACGATATCGCGTGTTTCTTCCGTACGCCTGGGTTCCGTCACCGTCGGGCGGTTGATGGTACCGGTACCAACCGGTATCTCGGCGAAATATGTACGTATCCATGCCTCCGTCTGGTCGTAATCAATATCACCGGCAATGGATAAAACGGCGTTGTTCGGTACGTAATAGGTATTGTAGAACTGCATGAATTCATCAAGCGTTGCGGCATTCAAATGATCGAGTGAACCAATTACGGGCCATTTGTAGGGATGCACCAGGTGCGTGCGCTTGAATGTTTCCTGCAAAATAGTGCCATACGGCTGGTTATCGATGCGTTGCCGCATCTCCTCCTTCACGACGCTACGCTGCGTTTCTACGCCCACCGTATCAATTTTGGCGTGGAGCATCCGTTCGCTTTCCATATACAGGGCGGTTTCGAGGTAATTTGCCGGAACCACTTCGTGGTAATAGGTGATGTCGTTTGAAGTGTATGCATTCAGTGTGCCTCCTATGGATTCGATTTTTTTCATATACTCGCCCCGGCCGATGTTTTCGGTACCTTCGAAAAGCAGATGTTCAAAGAAGTGTGCGAATCCGGTTCGCTCGGGGTTTTCGTTTTTGGAGCCGACGTGGTACATCACCGATACCGCTACGATAGGCGTGGTATTATCTCGGTGCATCAACACGGTCAATCCGTTGTCGAGCTCGAATTCCTTGAATTCGATGCGGTTTTGGGCCATTGTCAGGTTACTCAGAAAGAGCGATGCACCCAAGAATGTGGAGAGGGTTAAGATTCTATTCATTGTGCTATGTAATGTTAACAGTGTTGCTGTATATATGAAAACATGTTGCAAGTTTACTATTCTTGGATGACAAACGACGCAGGTTGTTACAAGTTTCCCATAACCTCAGGCTTTAAATGTCGCTTTATCGCTCTATGAGAATCAGTCCATGGTTCATACCCCGTCGCTGGGTGTAGATAAGCAGTCGTGTAAGCTCCTTTGGTGGAGGTCCGCTCAGTTGCAGGGCAGCGGGGATACGTTGCTCCCGGAGCAGTTGAAGTGCCAATGCCATCGCGGCTGCAATCACGGTATCGTATTCGCCCAATATGTGTTTGAACCCCACGCAGGGTACTCCGGTAAATAGTGCTTGACTTATTCCGCGATAAATGCCATCGTAACGGGAATCACCGTTATACCCCAGCAATACGGCATCGATTGCACCGGTATTCAGCTCGTTCTTTTGCAGGAATTGGTTTACAAAACTCACAGGGCTGGTTTCGAGGCTTGTCTCAACGGCGATGACTTTACCCGCTGCAGATGGCCCAGATTGCCGAGAGGCCACGAAGAATGTAGAACCCTCTGCCGCGATTTCACCCGGTGTGTTGGCAGCTGCCGCCAATGGCGTCGGTATGGCAGGCCTATCTTGTTTAAGGTATTCGGCGATATTCCAAAATTCGGTAGTCCGCTCGCCGAGTTCATCCACGGCCCCCAACAGGATGGTGTGATCGGGATGCTCGCTTAGGTAAACCATTCCATCGAGCAGTGCCGATTCAAACGAATTGGCATTGTTGACATAGGTCATGTTATAGCCGTTGCATTTTAGTGCCAGCGCGATGGCTGCTGCCGCCATGTTGTGGGTAGACTGGATAAATGGCGTCGGGTTCAGGGACTGACCCTCATCGGCCAACAGTGACTCCACAAAGCGCTCCGAGTCACGGAGACATCCCAGTCCCGATCCGGTGATGACAGCATCGATTGTTGTCCGGTTGGCTTCCCGCAGGGCCAGTTGTGATGTAAAAATGGCCATCCGCATGCTTTTGTTCATGCGCCGCAGTTGCAGCGGTGGAATCAGTGCTTTGTAATCGGGGTCGCGCGCGGGTATGGGGTTTTGTGTATAAGGCAGTATGCTATCGAAAAAATAGTCGGGTTCAGTGGTCGGCTGGATGGAAATGCCGCCCTTTCCATGGATATAGATGGGCTTAATCATGGGCGCTTGAAAATAATAGGGAACTGCAGTTGCCGCCGAAACCGAATGAATTGGATAGCACGTGGTTAATTTCTGTTGAGAGCCGCGTAGTCTGGGGCACAATGCCCAATACAGTAATGGGCTGCGAAAAATTCAGATTGGCAAAAACCTCCTGGTGTTGCAGCGCCAAAATGGAGAAAACCGCTTCGATGGCTCCGGCTGCTGCCAATGTGTGGCCGGTAAAAGCTTTCGTGGAGCTAAAGGGAGGGATGGATTCCGGCGTACCGAAAATACGAAGTAACGCCTGCCCTTCCGCAAGGTCGTTATTGGGGGTAGCCGTACCATGGGCATTGACGTAACTTATGGCGCTGGCATCCAATTGGGCTACCTCAAGGGCATGCTTCATGGCCAGGTAGGCGCCGTCGCCATCTTCTGACGAGGCCGTTTGGTGGAAGGCATCGTTTGCATGACCATAACCGGAGAGGTAGGCGAGGGGTGTTTTCGTTTGTCTCCTCACCAGTTCTGCGCGTTCAAGTACCAGGTAAGCTGCTGCCTCGCCGAGATTCAACCCGTTGCGGTGCTCATCGAAGGGGCGGCAATGGCCGTCGGTATATATCATCAGCGAATTGAACCCGTTGATGGTAAAGCGCGATAAGCAGTCAGTGCCTCCTACGATCGCGCGGTCCAACAGGCCCCCTTTGATCATTCGTGCGCCCAACATAATGGCGTTGGCTGCAGACGAGCAGGCGGTACTAATGGTCGTTACGAAGTCGGTTACGCCGAGGTAGCGGGCCATCTGCTCAGTGGAGTACCCGCAGGGGTGCGTCGGAATGTAATGTCGATGGGTTTCGGAAGTCAGGTAATCCTCATAATAGCGTTCGGTGGCGTCCATGCCGCCCACGGTGGTGGCGGAGATGAGTCCTGTCCGGCTACCATCGGTCAAGTCGATGCCGATGGTGGCTTCCGTAGCGGCTAGTAGCGCTAGCAAGGTCGAACGTGTATAAGCTTCGCCGGAGGGGATGCCCAGCTGTTCAACCAGTTCTTCGTTGCTCATGTTAATCTCCCCGACCAGAAGCCTGCCGCGATGTGGGGTGTCCAGTTGCCGGATGGGGCCTATTCCATGACGGGATATACGCAACGACCGATAGTTGGATGGAACGTCCTCTCCAATCGCAGAGATGGCACCCATTCCCGTGATAGCGATCGGGCCGGGCATGCTCATGTTCGGTTGGCCTCGATGAAATCGGCCATGGTTTGGATGGTTTCAAAAACTTTCCGCCCTTCCTTCGGATCCGAAAGCTTGATACCATAACTTTTGTCGAGCATCACGATGAGCTCCAGCGCATCGATAGAATCCAATCCGAGCCCGTCGCCAAAAAGAGGGGTATGATCGTCCAAATCCGCGACGGTCAGGTCCTCCAGATTCAATTGTGCAATGATTTTAGCTTTTAGCTCTTGTGTCAGTTCACTCATCTTCTTTGTTGTATAATCTTTCCAATTGCGCTATGCTATGCGGTAGGTAACCCGAAGCTCCGATACGGTACAGCAACAGGTCACACGTTTCTTCCGTTACTTCTGTCCATCCGCAAAGCGCACTTCTTTCGAAACGCTGGCTATCTAACGTTGCGTTTGCGTACGGCACCAGAAACTCGGGCAAATAGCTGTCAAAAATAAAGAAAACATTCTCGCTTTGCAATTGGTGGCGGATACTGATTTCGCCCATGGCGATATTGGGTAACGTATAGACAAACGTCGACGGGCTTGCCACCGGATTGCCGGGCATAAAAACATCGTTTGCGTGACGGTTGTCGGATAAGTAACTGGACGACCGATTGGCAAACAGGAGTGCCATATGCTGTTCGTACGGACCTGATTCGCGGGTAATGAGTTCAGCGGCGATGAAAATAGCTTTGCACAGGCCGTCCATCTTATGGAATTTAGGGTAATCTACGCCAAGTTTGCGGTAGGCTGATTTGAGGAAATCCCCCAGCGGTGCCGACGGGTCAGCATCGAAAAAATTGTTTCCGTTCACGCGGATGGAGCGGTCGCGGATGGAGCAATATGACCGGATCGTATAGTTTTGTTTTTCCATGGGTCACATTTTTTTGATAATCGTTGCAATATTACAGCCGCCAAAACCCGAAGCAGTTTTCAGGAAAGTGTTGAGCGGTCGTTTTGTTGGCTGTGTAATGATGTTCAGTGCGTGGCTGGTACCCTGGTGGGCAAATCCAAGAGACGGAATCAGCTCGTTGTTTTTCAGCGAGTGGATGGCCATTACAGTTTCGAGCAGGCCACATGCGCCAAGCGTATGGCCGAAATAGCCTTTAAGGCTGTGCAGTGGTACGGCCGATAAGCTACACCGCTGGAATGCGATGGCCTCCATCTCGTCGTTATACAGAGTGGCAGTGCCGTGTGCGGAGATGAAGTCTGGCGTTATATCGCCCGCTTCACGCATGGCTTCCCGGATACTCAGGTATAGACCTTCGCCCGTGCGCGAAGGGCCCGATATGTGATTGGCATCGTTGAAGGAGCCGATACCCATTAGTTTCACCGCTCCGCGTACGGGTGTTGTTGAGAGGTAAACTGCTGCAAAGGCTTCGCCGAGGTTCAATCCTTTCCGATCGCGGTCAAATGGTCGACAGGGGCCGTCGGCCAGTGCCTGAAATGCATCAAATCCCGACACGATAAACTTTGATAACTCGTCTCCGCCTACCACAATCGCCCGTTTGTACCGGCTATCATATCGGAGCAACCTTCGAGCTACGGATATCGCCAGCGAACCCGATATGCATGCATTTGAAATGGGAATAAACGGGTTCTCGAACCCGAAGTAGCGCCGAATGACTTCCGCCATGGCAGTGAGGTTTGTCCGATCTCGGGGGAATGTGCTTCTCGGGTCACCGAGTAGTCCAATATTGCCCTTGGTGGTAGAAAGAATAACTAGGGTTTCTTTATCCATGGGAATATTATGGGCGTCGATAAGCCGTTGCAAGACAAGGATAAACAACCTTTCGAGCCGGGTATAGTGCGATGCGTCTTTGACGAGGTGGTTCCATGGTGTTTCATCTATCCTTGCTGCATGGATAGTGTGGTTGCACAGATGCGCGTCCATAACAGCTGCAATGGCTGTATGCCCGCTTTGCAGCGCCCGGAAATTCGATTCACTGCTCATCCCAAGCGGGGAAATGACCTGATCGCCGACGATGTAGACCTCGTCCCTCATAGCAGGCCATTTTTGATCTTCCAATCGGCAAAGAACGGTGGGTTGGTCAGTATAAGTTCGCTGTTCACATCGGTAAAAACCTGCGTTGTTTCGCCTGTGGCCACCACCTGCTGAGCGGTATTGAATATCGTATAACGAAATACCATTTTGGCGGCGGCGTTATTGATGAATACCGTTTCGATGGCTGCCCACTCGCCGTGGTGCAGCGGTAATTTATATTCGCACGCGCATTTGACAACCGGGGCAAGATACCCGTGCTCACGGATATGCCGGTAGCTGATGCCCATCGCCTCGCCAAATGCTTCGCGGCCGTCTTCGAAATAGGTAATGTAATGACCGTGCCACACGATACCCAGGGGATCCGTCTCATTGAAACGTACTCGGAACCGGGTGCGGTATCGTAGGGTGTTGTCCATCAGCTTGTTTTGTTTCGTTTGTCATACAGGATAGCTGCCAGTAATGTGGCAGTAAAAAACAGGAGTAAGTAGGCCAGCGGCCGAGCGATGTCGGTAGCCGACCCGTTACGCAGAATAACATCATAAAATGCCGAAATCCCCCAATTCATCGGCGAAAACGCCGATATTTTCTGCATAACTTCCGGCATGATAAAGGTGGGGACCCAAACGCCACCCAAGGCAGCGAGTATAATAACGAAGATAGCGCCGAATGGCGCCGACTGTTCTTGTGTTTCTGCGATGGTACCGATCAGGATTCCCAGTCCGATGGCGGCGAGTCCGGAAACAAGGGCAATCAGCAACATCAGCGGAAATTGCCCGCCCGGGTCGAACTCAATCAGGCCAATTAGCGGGAAAACGTATTTGGCAATCATAAGCATCAAGATGAACTGGATAAGGCAGATAACCGTATACGTGAGTATTTTCCCGCCCAGAATGATGGCATAGGAAACCGGGCTGGTGCGCAGACGGATATAGGTGCCGAGATTTTTTTCTTTGACCAGGTTGATGCCCAGTGGCACCACGATAAAGAAGATGCCAAACAAAATCCATGCGGGAACGTTATGCTGCACGGCATTGGGGATAATACCGTCGTTGCCTTTCTGTGCAATTGTTTCTTTAAACGAGATGATATCGCCGTTCAGTAAGCCCGGGTCCTCTTCGAGTTCCATCTGGTCGATGAAGACATCGTATATTTTGCGTACTTCCACTTTCGCGAGGAGTTGCTCAATGCTGCTTTTTACGCCATTTCGGAAGGTCTGTCCTGCCGCCGGATCAAAATAGATCGTAATCTCCTGCGTTTTCCATTCCTTTTCTTCAGTCGGTTCACTATCGGCATCAACCAAAGCAAACTCCCCCAGGATTTGGTCGACGTTGTGATTCACCTTGTCGTTCAGTTCCTTGCTGATTCCTTCGGGGATGATGAGCGCAATCTGGTATTTTCCTTCGCTGACCAGCGAGCGGGCGTAGGTTTCGTCAATGGGCTTGCCTTCGTGTTCAGTAACTAATTGAATGTTGGGAGATTCGTTGAGGTTTCCGGCCACCATATGGCCGATTTCACCGTTGTCTTCATCAACGAGTATAATCGGTAAGGAGGACTCGCCCACCGCTTTGAACGTGCTTTCCTGGATGAGCGTAATGGTGACAATCAATACAGCCGGCATAAAGAACAGGATGGCGAGCCCCCCCCAGTCGCGAAGCAGGAGCAATACCTCCTTGTACGCCGATACCAACAGTTTACGCATAATCTCGCAATTGGCTGCCGGTATGGTGGATAAATACATTTTCGAGGGTGGTAGCTCCCGGTGCGGATGCAATAAGCTGGTCTGGCTTCCCTTCTACCACAATACGGCCAGCATCGATGATGGCTATCCGGGTGCAAAAATGCTGTGCCTCATTGAGGTGGTGTGAACTGTAAATGATGGTGGTTCCCTGTTGGTTTAATTCGTGTAGGAGTGCCATGATGACTTCTTTTGAGTGCACATCCACGCCCACGGTAGGTTCATCGAGAAAAAGTACATTGGGCCGATGCAGAATGCCCGCCAGCAGATTAACCCGCCGTTGCATACCGCCCGAGAACGTCTTGATGGGCTTTTTGGCAAATTCCGATAGCCCAACCCGCTGCAGCCCTTCTGCAATGCGGCTGGTTAGTTCCACAGCAGACAGTCCGTACAAGCTCCCGAAGTAATAAAGGTTTTCCGCCGCGGTGAGGGTTGGGTAAAGCGCATATTCCTGAGGTACCACGCCGAGTTGCCGTTGGATTGTCCGGCCATGCTGGCTGTAGTTCAATTTATCGAACCAAAGTTCCCCGGAAGAGGGTTTGATCATTCCACACATGGTCGAAATCAACGTGGTCTTGCCCGCCCCATTCGGACCCAGCAAACCAAATATCTCGCCCTTCCGGATGGAAATTGATAAGTCCTTCAACGCATACCGGTCGCTGCCTGCATATCGTTTGGACAACTCATGTATGCGGATGATTTCGTCCATGTGGCGAAAATAAGGAAAGTTGCGGACATGAAGCTATTTGCTGTAATTTTCTTATACTTGTTTTCCTGTATCCGTTACACGCAAGGCTACGGATCCGACCGAAATAATGAATTTAGCATATGATGTATCAAAATCTCCTTCTTGCTTCGCTCACGGTGATAGTCTTATCGGCCTGCTCGACCCGCGGCACAGATGAGGATAGTGCCCCGCTCTCCCTGCAATGGGAAATCACGGCCTCACCAGCTCCGGGAACAAGCGAAACGCTCTCCAGGCTGGCCATTACCAATAATACGTCCGATACACTGAACGCTAACGGCTGGTCCATTTATTTCAACGCAGGTGCAGCGCGGGTGGCCGATGCTGATACAAGCGTTGCCAGTATCGAACTGATTAATGGCGATTTCTTCCGGTTCTATCCCGGCGAGGACTGGCAGCCCCTGGTGCCTGGCGCCACCGTCGAAATCAATGTTATGTCGCGGATGCTGCGAAATTTTACCGATATCCCCAAAGGGTTTTACCTGGTCTCGGCCGACCATCCGGAAGGTGTGTCATTACCCGTACACGTAAAGCCCTTTGCACAGGCTGATAGCCTGGAAATGGTCCTTGCAGCGCAAGTATATGAGCAGAATACCCGTATTGCAGACGTGTCGCTTGCGCAGCTACCGCCGGTACTGCCCACGCCGGTAAGCTACGAGTATAATGCAGATTCCTTTATGCTATCTGCGGATGGAACTACCATCAATGCGGACAGCGCGTTTACCGATGAGGCCGCATATTTGCAGGACGAACTGGCAAAGGTGCTTCTCCGTAAGCCGCGGTTCGTAGATGACGCATCGGGTGCATCGGTCGTGCTCCGTAAGCAACAGGGTATTCATCCCGAGGGGTATCGGTTGCTGGTCGATGCCAAAGGTGTTGTTGTTGAGGCATCAACCCCAACGGGTGTATTTTATGGTATCCAGTCGCTGAAAGGGCTTTTATCCCCGTCGTCATGGACGGAAAAGCAAGACACCATCACCCTACAGGGTGTCACGATAGCGGATGAACCGCGGTTTTCGCATCGTGCGGTGATGTTGGACGTGTCGCGCAATTTTCAGACCAAGGAGCAGGTGATGAAGGTACTTGACCTTTTAGCGCTCTACAAGGTCAATGTTATGCATTTCCACTTCAGTGAAGATGAAGCGTGGCGATTGGAGATACTCGGGCTTCCCGAGCTTACTGAGGTCGGCGCCCGCCGGGGCCATACGCTTGATGATGCCCAATGGCTCATGCCATCATATGGCTCTGGCCCCGATGTGGCCAACGCACCGGGCAGCGGGTTTTACAGCCGTGCCGATTATATCGAGTTGTTGCGATATGCCACCAAGCGGCACATTCGCATCATCCCAGAGATCGAGACACCCGGCCATGCCCGGGCTGCCATAAAATCCATGGACGCCCGTTACCGTGCCTATGTTGCCAAGGGCGATACCGCGGCGGCGACGCAATATTTGTTGCGCGACCTTGAAGACCAGTCGGAATACCGATCAATACAAAACTGGGATGACAACATCATCAACGTGGCATTACCTTCTACCTATACGTTCCTGGAAAAAGTGGTCGATGAGCTTATCGCCATGCATAAAGAGGCTGGGGCCCCTTTGCAAACCATCCATTTCGGTGGCGATGAGGTGCCCAATGGCGTATGGGCAAAATCGCCCGCCGTACATCAGCTCATGGCTACAGCACCCGGCATGGCGCATGTCGACGACCTGTGGTATTACTTTTTCAATCGTGTCAATGGTATGCTGCAGTCGCGCGGGCTTTACCTCTCAGGGTGGGAGGAAATCGGAATGAAGAAGGCGGTTGTAGACGGAAGCCGTAAAATGGTTGTGGAACCACGCTTCGCAAATGAAAATTTCCATACCGACGTATGGAATAATCTCGGTGACAATGTCGACCTCGCTTACCGCCTCGCCAATGCGGGCTATCAGGTGGTGTTAACCAATGTGTCGAACTTTTATATCGATTTGGCGTACAACAGCAGCTTTTACGAGCCAGGCCAGTACTGGGGTGGGTATGTGGATGTGGAAAAGCCGTTTAGTTTCGTGCCGTATAATTATTATCGTGGTTTAGACAACACGGCCAGCGGCGTGCAACTCACCGAAACAGGCCGAGCCAATATTGCCGGTTTGCAAGCTCCCCTTTGGAGTGAAATCATCACCTCGCCCGAACGGATGGAATACCTGTTGCTGCCCAAACTTTACGGGCTCGCCGAACGTGCCTGGGCCGCAGCCCCGGTATGGGCAAGCGATCCGGATGCCGGCAAAGCGGACGAATTGTCCGCCGCCGAATGGTCCGTATTTTTAAATATGGTCGGCAAACGGGAGTTGCCCCGGGCGAGTCACTACGCGGGTGGCTTTGCATACCGTATCCCTACCGCAGGCGTCGTGAAGCAGGCAGGAAAACTCCATGCCAATGTGCAGCTCCCCGGATTCGATATCCGGTACACGATTGATGGCAGTGAACCAACCGAACAGAGCATGCGGTATACGGAGCCGTTGGCTGCTGAAGGTATTGTGGCATTTCGTGTCTTCGATGGTGAAGGCAAGGGAGGCCGAACAATCCATTGGAAATAAAGAACGGCCAAATCAGACGTCTTTTTTCAACGTCTTGAAAAATTGCTCTTCCCGCCTGGCGAGTTCCATTAGCTGTTCGGATAGCTTTTCATAAACATCGTTTCCCGATTTGCGGCTTTTGTATATCCGTGAGATATCCAACGCGAAATCGCGCCACGCGTCGCCGATGGCAGTCATTTCTTCCGATCGCGTGGCGAGGGCTTCGTTGTTGAGCAGGGCGCTGGCTTCCTGTAGGAAGGCAGCGTAAATAAACCGGAAGCCGCCGCCGCCTGTGCCTATTTCTTCCTGCATGCGTACCAGCTGGCCCAGGTAGTGGTTCGTCTTTTTTACCCCGATGGTCCGCGGCCATTTACGGATACTCCGCGCCACCCATTTCATGGCCCGTATACCCACGATAGGGACTGGCGCCAGCATGTCCTTGCACGTTTGCCGGATACCTTTCCGGACGGCATTTTCTAGGTCGAGCCGCTCGGGCAATCGCTCCAGGTAATACAGGTGCCCTTTTGGAGGTAGCGCGCCTTTGGCAAAGCGTACGCGCTGGAGTTCGGTCTCGGTGAGCTTCGTGGTATAATCCATCACCGGGTCGCTGATGAGGTATCCATCCGCATCCTTGCCATAAACGACCAAGTTATGTGCATTGAAATGGAAGCGGTACTCGTCGGGGAAGTAGGTAAGGTGGTACACGCCCACCTGTAAGCCCACGGGTATACCTTGGGCAAGCCTTCCATCCAATACGGCTTGTGCTTTTTCGGGCGTTGAAAACCGTTGGTGAACAACCTTGATGCCCAACCGCCGTGCGAGCTTCCGGAAGATACTCCCGGGCATTGGCCTGTAGCTGAACCCGGGTGCGAAATTGACCTTTAGAAAAGGTAGGTACACAAAAAACAGGCCGCTACCAATGCCGAAAACCATCGGTTCCGACAAGGAGACTCCCTGATGGTTCAGCAGGTTTGATATAACCCCATTTTCGCAATGGGCAGATTGGCGATGTTCAAAAGCAATGTCCATGTAGTTGTCTAATCAATCGGCGCTTTCAATTGCGCCACGGTGATGCCGAAGACATCCGCATACTTTTGGAGCGTTTTATCTTTCAGCTTGCCGAATCGTTTAGGCTGGAGGTGCCGCTTCACGAACCAGCGGTGTATGCCCACATAGCTGGCCAGCAGGGGAATATCCATGCGGTGTAGTTCCATGTAATAAGCAATGGGGCTGCGCATGCCGGCTTCCACAGCTTCTTTGGTTGCCGCTATCCGCTCGTCGATCAGTTTGAGCGACTCGTTCAGCGCTAAGGTTTTTGCCTCCCATCCCCGGCTCGGTACCGCCGTATAGCGGCCGTGCTCGTCTACTGCGTAGCAGAGTTCATGCACATTCTTCCTGGCTAGGCTGCCATCGTCTTGCGGTACGTCGTTCTTATTCATTATTGCTCACTGATCCTTGGTCTGCAGCAGCATTTTCATCGTTGCCTGCAGTGCCACCTCGCCATCCACCGAAACTGTTCCCCGGATATTGCAAATTTTCAAAAAATCCGAGGTAAAAACAAGTTCCGTCTGTGTGTGGGTATGTAGCTCCTGTCCAACGTTGGGTAATGCCTCGACGTGGAGGTCGAGGATGGTGCTGATTACGCCGAGGTTATCCTTTTCCTTATCCCATAACACCTCGTCTGGCTTGATGAAAAAGTAATTGAGGAAGACGAAGCTGGTTTGGGCCAGGTTTTCGAGCATGCCCATTTCCGACAATACCCCATCCGTTACGAACAAGCAGTCGGGCCGCACCAAGAAGGCCGTCTCGGTGTCCAGGCCATCCACCCGTACCACCCGGTCTACCAACACCATCGGCGGCCGGTGGGGAATAAGCTCTTCAATGGCGGGGAAGGTCATGATGTTATTCAACTTCCTTGGCTATGACGGTTCGCATTTCGCCCGTTGCAATCAGGCTGCCCTGGCACCTCACTTCGCCCCGTACGGCGGTAACGCCAAACATTCGCTGCAGGATATGGATAGTGGTCGATAATTGTTCACCCACGCGGGGCAAGCGGTGTACTTCGAAATCCTTGATGGAACCAATATAGCCCACCGGTGGTGATAGGTTGCGCATGGCATAGTCGTACCCTTGGTGCAGCGCAATGGTTTGGGCAAAATGCTCAATGACGCCAGCTTCAGTAAGCGTACCACTGCTATCCAGCACATGCTGCTCGGGGACGTCGAAGGCGGAAACAATGCGGTCAGTGTCGTATTCCATCAGCGTATCCACCAATACAAACGGTGGTTGCTGGGGGATTAATTTGCAGATCTGTTCCTGCGATGAGATGAGCGCCATAACATTAGGTTACTTCCAACAACGCGTAAACATAAGAAAATCTTCCGCTTTCGGGCACCGATAGTAGTACTTTTTCGCCCTTTTTGAGGGTTTTCTTGTTAAAAAGCTCTTCCAGCTGGATATAGCTGGACGCCGCGCCCACATTGCCGATTTTATCCAGGTTGATGAACCATCGTTCTTCGGGGATGGCTACGCCTGCTGCCGAAAATGCTTCAACAAGCCGGTCTTTGAAAAAATAAGACGAGATGTGAGGCAGAAAATGGTCGATTTCGCTGGCCTCCAGCCGATGTTTGCGCAACACTTCCTGGATGCTTTGCACTCCTTTGGGGATCACGTACGACTCCAATAGCTTGATGTCCTGTTTGATGGCAAACATGGATTGTTCGAGCCACGATTCGGGCGATGCATCGCTCCAGGGGAGCAGCTTGCCGTTTACTTTGATGGCCCCCGCGTACATGCAAGGTTCCAATTCATGGGCATAGGAAATGCCATCTATCCAACGGATAGCGAGCGATGTCCGATGGTCGTTCGGCTGGTCGCTCAGCAGCATCGCTGCGGCACCGTCCGAAAGCATCCAGCGCAGGAAGTCTTTTTCAAACGCAATGATGGGGTGCTGTTCCAGCGCCGCCAGCCGCTCCGATTCGTTATTGAACTTGTCGGCCCGCAGCCACGAGGACACCCGTTCGGAGCCGGTACATACTGCGTATTGGGCGCCACTCGTTGCAATGGTCATGTAAGCATACTTGAGCGCGTTCATACCAGATGTACAAATGCCTGAGGCGGAGTTGAGTTCCATCGGCTTGTTTTTCCACAGGCCATGTACCATGCTGGCGTGCGAAGGCAATAGCTGGTCGGGGGTGGAGGTACCGCACGATAGCACATCGATGGCGGTCTTGGCTATCGCTGACTGTTCCACCAAGCGGTTTATCGCTTCGATGGTAAGTTCCGCGTTGTTATGCGTTGGTTGTCCGTCATCGCCGATAGCGTAATACCGAGAGGTGATCCGGTTGTTACGTAGCACGATGGCACGTGCCCGGGAAGGGGCACCATTGATAACACCCAATACCGTCTCCATCTGTTCGTTCGAGACAGGATCATTGGGTAGAAATGTTGCAATCGCATTGATGTATACGGTCGGCATTACCGGGGCATTTTAAAATGAACAGACTTATAGTACTTCGTTTCTTTCTTTATGAAAGAAAGAAACGGCAAATGTAGTATTAAAAATAATAAACTGACAATCGGGGCAAGTACCCATATGGCAAAAAGCAAGTAATAATTGAATGCTTTGAGCCACGGTTTACGAACGCTTGATCCAGGTCCCCCTTTACTGCGGATGAGTTTTGCCCATTTGGCAAATAGTGTGTTGGCACGCTTGTCGGTGAAAACGAGCACCGGCCTAATCATCACGGCGCCCCGTTCGAGCAACTCGGCTTGCAGTGTGCTGTAGTCGCCACGTTTGACGTGTGCCAATATGGGTGTCCCGAATTGGTCGGATTGGGCAATGTCTTTATCGGAAACACCCGGTTTGGGGAATATACCCAGATACGCGTCTTTCCGACCCGTCATCATCCAATGTACGATGGTGATTACACTGACGTGGTTCAAATGGCGGTCTACCCGCGCGATATGGCCCACGTGGCTTGCGCCGATGTCGTGCAAGAGCCGTTTTACTTTCTCGTGTGCCATTACCCACATGTTGCGGCAGTTGATAACGGTGACAACCGGCTTACCGTGTAGCAGCCGATGGGCAGCCTCGCTTTTCAGGAACGAGTTAAAAGGAATCGACGGCGAGAGATACCACACTTGGTAGCCCAGTACGATGAGGTCGTAATCTCGTTGAAGGATATCATCTTCAACGGGTTCCAATTCGCATGGCAATTGCAGAAACGATTCGGGAAACGCGTCGAAGAAGCTGTGCCCATCCCACGGAAACGGATAGTCGGCCACGGGCTTTATCTGATGGAACGTAAGCTCCACTTCCGGGTCGGCCGCGAGCGGCGAGAGCAACCGGTCCAGGATTTCCCGCTGTTGCCCCGTTTGGGTGTAGTATATAACTAAAACGTGCTTCATAAGTTCCTAATCGACAAATCAACCTTACGCTTTCCAAAAATCATAATAATTGAACCACTGCAATGGATATTTCGTTAATATCTGTTCGATGCTTTGTACATAGGCGTGCAGCAACGACTGTGCGTCGCGGTGGGCGAATGTAGCAGTTCGTGCATACAAGTGGTAATGCCTGTGGCGCTCGCGCATCACATAGACAAAAAGCACGGGCGTACTCAACCGCGAACTGATGAGGAACGGCCCCGCAGGAAAATGTGCTTCTCTCCCCAGGAAATTGGCTGTCATCGTCTTGCTTCCTTCCACGAATCGGTCCCCCGTAAAGCAGATCATTCCTTTCTCGTCGATAACCCGATTAATTTCGAACACGTGCGACAGGTCATCGTTCAGGACGATAAATCCTGTTTTGGGTTTGGCCATAATATTGGCAAGGTATGACTTGATGGCCCGCTGCTCTTCGTCGGTGGTCACCAGATGGATCTGTTTGTCGAATTCGCCCATAAAATATTGCGATACCTCGAAATTGCCCACATGGGCACTGATTAGTATCCCCGCGCTGTTGTTTTTGGCCAATTGCCGGATATGTTCGATGCCGTCAAATTCGTAGGTGTACTTATGTTCCAGACCAGCTGTGATGGCAATTTTATCGATGATGGTTTGCCCGAAAACGAAATAATTCCGGTAGATGCTGATGATGCTACGGATGAATCCGTATTGGCGTTGGCGCCGGAAATATCGGTATATGGCCGCCGTTTGGTGCGGTGAGCTAATCACATAATACAGCGAAACGAAAATTAGTAGGGAATAAGCAACGGGAATTCCCGCGTGTTTAATCAGGAAAATAAATATTTTGTATCCGGAAACGGTACCCCTCGATTTTCCTTCCCATTCAGCCATTGGATGTGATTAGGCAATCGCATGTATCTTGCTGCCGATTAAGTCGTATAGGTTGTCGAATGTGTTTACGTTAGTGAAATCCTTGCTTTCCAGCTTAATGCCAAAATTGGACTCGATAAGAACAACCAAATCCACATAGTCCAAACTGTCCAGATCCAATGATTCCTTCAAGTCTGCGTCGGGTTGGATGACGTCAGGCTCCACCTCGAACTCCTCGATCAAAAATCGATTGGTAATATCAATAATTTCGTCCCTGCTCATGGATGCTGCGCTATTACAGTTTTTTTACAATTAATGCGGAGTTCGTTCCGCCGAATCCAAAAGAATTTGACAAAAATACATTAAAATTTTGGTTTATGGTATTTTTTACCAAACTCAGGCCCTTGGCAGTTTCGTCAACTTCTTCCAGGTTGATATTGGGGGCGATGAATCCGTTTTGCGCCATGAGGAGTGAATAAACGACCTCGCTGGTGCCCGCCATCCAACATTCGTGGCCGGTCATCGACTTGGTGGAACTCACCATCGGCCCTGAGCCAAACAGTTGCGTGAGGGCACGGGCTTCGTTGGCATCGCCCATGGGAGTGGAGGTCGCGTGAGCGTTGATGTATTCAATGTCGGCCGGCGAGAGGCCTGCCTGTTGCAAGGCCATTTTCATTGCTTCCGTGGGTCCTTCCACATTGGGGGTAGAGATGTGGTCGCCGTTGGAGGAGAAACCGTAGCTGAGCACCTCGCCCAGAATAGGCGCCCCCCGTTTCACCGCTTTGTCATAGTCTTCCAGGATGATGGTGGCTGCACCGCCACCCGGCACCAGGCCATTGCGGTCTTTATCAAAGGGGCGCGATGCTTTTGTAGGCTCATCTTCCCGGTCAGAAAATACGCCCAAGCCATCGAAGCTAGCCATCGCATATTTGTTTGTTTCCTGTGCGCCGCCACAGATTACGCAGTCTTGCAACCCTTGTTTGATAAACAGGTAGGCCAAGCCGATGGCGTGAGAGCCGCTGGCGCATGCCGCGCTGATAGTCATGTTGATGCCGCGGATGCGGAAGATGGTCGATAAGTTCATCGTTACTGACGAGTTCATCGATTTGAAAATAGCTCCCGACCCGACCAATGTGGTATCTTTTTTCTGACGCACAATATCAATGGATTCCATCACTGCCTGAGATACACTGTCGTTACCATAGATCAGCCCCACTTTACACTCATCGAAGAAGTGCTCGCTGATTCCGGCATTTCGTAGTGCTTCCTGCGTAGCTACGTATGCGTATTCGCTTTCTTCGCCCATGCTGATACGTTGCCTGCGGGACAATGCTTTGGTGAGATCCGGGCGCGTTACCGAACCCATCAGGGCCGACCGGTAACCAAAGTCCTTGCGATCGGGTGAAAACACGATGCCTGAGCGACCGTGGTATAGCGAATCCTGCACTTCTTTCAAGTTCTTCCCCAAAGAAGAATAAATACCCATTCCGGTAATGACCACGCGACGTTCCATCACGAATAAATACCTCCGTTGATATTAATCACTTCGCCCGTAATATAAGATGCTTTTTTCGAAGCCAGGAAGCACACCAGATCGGCCACTTCCTCCACCTTTCCAAAACGGTTCATCGGGACTAATTTCTTCAATTCTTCCGTGTTCAATGTGCTGGTCATGTCGGTTTCGATAAAGCCCGGCGCCACCACATTGACGGTTACTTTGCGTTTGGCCACTTCCTGCGCCAGGGCTTTTGTGGCACCTATGAGCCCCGCTTTTGCAGCGGAGTAATTGGTCTGCCCGGGGGTGCCTTTCACGCCCGATACGGATGCCACATTGATGATCCGGCCGTACCGTTGCCGTAACAGATCTTCAATCAGCGGTTTGGTTACGTTGTAAAAACCATTCAAGCTCGTTTGCAGCACGGCATCCCAGTCGTCGTTTTCCATCCACATGAATAGCCCATCGCGCGTGATTCCTGCATTGTTCACAATCACTTCAATCCGGTCGTCGGGGTGTTCCGCTTTCCATTTGGCTAGTTGGGCATGCGTCTCCGTACGGTTACCTACATCAAATTGCAACAATTCCGCTTCACCACCGTTTGCGGTGATCAGGTTACGGGTTTCTGCTGCCGCTTCGGCATTCGATTGGTAGTTGATAACAATCGGGTGGCCCAAGTCCCGGGCCAATGCAATACTTATTGCCCGGCCGATACCGCGCGACCCTCCGGTTACCAGTGCATATCGCTTGCCGTCCATCAGTTTATGCTTTCAAATGGTTCGGCATTCTCAAACCACTCGCCCCCAACCACATCGCCGTTTGTATCAATAAATCCCCATTTTTTCTTGTGGCTCACACGGGCCACGCCGTCTATAAAGCCCTTCTCGTCGCCACCGGTCAAGAACCCGATAAAGGCCACGGAAATACCATATTGCGCGGGGATGACCAGCTCTCCGGAGGTATTGACAAATCCCCATTCTTTCCCCACTTTTACCGGTGCCAATCCATCGAGACTGAAGATTTCAGCATCGGGGTATTGGGGCTCGATCACCCATTCGCCCTTGGCGTTTATGTAACCCCACTTCTTGTCAAGGTGTACCGGCGCCAGCCCCCGGCGGAACGCCCGTGCCTTATCAAACTGGGGAGTGATTACCCATTCGCCTTGGGTGTTGATAAAACCCATTTTGCCATCTTTACGGGCGTAGGTAAGTGTCTCCCCTTCCAAGAAAGGCCATATTTTAGTCACTCCTTCTATCGGCCGGAACACGCCATCGGGTGCGATGAGGCCATACACATCGTTTTTTTTGGCCACAGTAATACCGTTACCTGCAATATCAATCTCGTTATATTCCGGTGTTAACACCACTGCCCCCGCCGTGGAGATGATTCCCCACTTATCGTCCTGCTTTACCTTAGCAAACCCATGTTCAAAGGGCTTGATTTCCGCATACGTGGGTTTAAGTACAATGTCCCCTTTTGTATTCATGATGCCTACCAGACCGTCCTGGCGGACAAATGCCAGTCCATTGCTGTCGAAGTCGTACAGTTTGTCCGAGGGGGGCATGTCGAGTACCTTGCCGTTATCGTCGATGTATTGCCATTGCTTATCTACGGAGACGATCGCAACGCCGCTATGGAAACCTTTGGCTCTGTCGAATTGGGGTTCGATTACCACCTTTCCGCTGGCATCGATATACCCCCACTTACCGTCTATATTTACCGCAGCAAGGCCTCCAGAGAAAGACCCCGCACTTTTATAGGTAGGCGGAATAACCATGGCACCCTGTTCATTGATGTAACCGATGCTTTTACCTTTTTTTACCAGCGCCAATTTTTGCGCGTAAGTCAGTGAGACCGTCAATCCCAACAAACAAGTAAAGAAAATTTTCATTATTTAACGATTTTAGTGAGTCAGTCGTTTGCTTTTACATGGTCCTTTATCGCCACCAGATAAGGCGACAGTACCATATCCTCTTTAAAGATAGGCACAATTGATCGGATGTCGGTATAAATCTTTTTACTTTTCGACGAAAGGCGATCGGTACAGCCGAGCGACTCTACCGCCTGTACCAATGTAAGAAGCTGAATAGCCAGCACTTCGTAGGCGTTGTCGATGACGCGCTTGGTGAGCCACGCCGAGTTGGTGCCCATACTTACGATATCCTGGTTGTCTTTGTTGTTGGGGATGCTGTGTATATAAATAGGGGTTGCCAGTGTCTGGTTTTCGGCCGTTGTTGAGGTCGCCGTAAACTGGGCACCCTGCATGCCGAAATTGAGTCCCAGTTTACCTAGGTTTACAAAAGAAGGTAATATGCCGTTCAGTGAAGAGTTGAGCAGGTAATTGAGCTGCCGTTCCATGAGCATGGTCAGCTTGGCGATGGCAATACGAAGCGTATCCATTTCAAACGCCACGTAATCGCCATGGAAATTGCCACCATGGTAGACATTCGCCGAAGCGACATCGATGATGGGGTTGTCATTGGCGGAATTGACCTCTTCAATCAGCGTGCTCGTGCTGTGTTGTATGGCATCCCAGATGGGGCCTAATATCTGCGGTACACAGCGAATGGAGTAGTATTCCTGTAGTTTATCCTTGAAAATCGTCTCTTCGACTTTGCGATTATAGAGGTGGTCGGGGCGTTTGCGGATGAGCTTGCTGTCTGCAATGATTTCGCGCATGCGCGCTGAAACCTGTCGCTGGCCGTTATGTTTTTTTGCGGCATTGAGCGTTTCGGAGAGGTGGTCGTCATAGGCACCCACCAACTCATTCATTAGTGAGGAGCACGCTATCGACCAATCCAACAGACGTTTGCCGTAGATAGCATTGACAATACCGATACCCGTCATGGCTGATGTGCCGTTAAGCAGGGCGAGGCCTTCGCGAATATATACCTGCATGGGCTTCAACCGCTCGTTGGCCAGCGCCTGGGATGCGGGTACCTGCTTTCCGCGGTAGAATACATCGCCTTCGCCGATCATATTTAGCGCCAAATGGGCCAGCTGCACGAGGTCACCACTGGCACCCACACCACCATGCTGGAAAATTACGGGTAGGATGTTCCGGTTCAGCATCTCCTGCATGAGTTTCACTATGTTGGGGTGAACCCCCGAAAAACCCAGTGAGAGGGTGTTCAGGCGCGCCAGGAGGATGGATTTCGCATAGAGCGGATCCATAACGTCGCCCATGCCAGCGGCGTGGCTCCGTATCAGGTTGTATTGTAGCTGCGTTTGGTCGGCGTCGGCAATCCGATACTGCGCCATAGGGCCGAACCCAGTATTCACCCCATATATAATCTTATCCTTGGCAAAATCGCGGAGGAAACGGTGGCTTCGGTCTACGTTTTCCGATGCGCTGTCGGACAGTTTGATTTTTTCGTCATCAAAAAGTACCGCATGAAAATCGGCCAGGGTAATCGGGTTCGTTAGTTCTATCATTCAGTCGGAAATGCGTAAAATTAAAGCGGTTGCAAACTTAGATAAACTTGCTTTTATATGCAAGTTTGTCTAAGTTTGGGCGGTCTGTACACCATTTTGTCGATATGATTTCAGAACAGGTTGATGTGTTAGTCATCGGAGCGGGGCCTTCGGGTGCTGTAGCCGCCTCTATTTTGCATAAGCAGGGAGTCAAATTAAAGGTCATCGAGCGCGAGCACTTTCCCCGGTTTGTTATCGGTGAGAGTCTCATCCCTCGTTGTATGGACCACTTCGATGAAGCTGGGTTTGTAGAGGCCGTAGAGGCCAAAGGCTTCGAGCGTAAGTACGGGGCTCGTTTCCTGCGAGGCGACGAAGTGTGCTGGTTTGATTTTAGCCAGAAGTTTTCTGCAGGGTGGGATTGGACATGGCAACTCCCCCGCGCCGAGTTCGACAAAACCCTTACGGATGTTTTACAGGAGCGCGGGGTGGATATTGCCTTCGGTACCACCGTTGAAAATGTGGTTTTCCACGGCACCGATTCGGTCACCACGGTACGCGATGAAAACGGTGGGCAGCGCGAAATTCATGCACGCTTCCTGATCGATTGCAGCGGCTATGGTCGGGTGCTACCGCGGTTGTTCGATTTAGACGAGCCTTCTAAATTTCCACCCATGGCGGCGACGTTCGTGCATGTGGAAGATACGAGGCGCCCGGCGGGCGAGGAAGGGACGTTGATCACCTTCGACGTGCTGGAGCAAAAGGTCTGGTTTTGGGTCATCCCTTTTTCCAATGGACGGTCATCGCTGGGACTGGTTTGCCCGAAAGAACACCTTGAAGCGATCCAGAAGGAAAATCCTGCGGAGACATTCCGGTACATCATCAACCAGTCCGATTATTACCAGCAACGGTTCGATGGCATTGATTTCCTTTTTGAGCCCAAGCAAATTATTGCCTATACCAAAGCATCGAAAAAGCTATACGGCGATGGTTTTGCCATCACTGGCAACAGCGCCGAATTTCTGGATCCGGTCTTTTCTTCCGGCGTATGTTTTGCTACCGAGTCAGGTTCCAGGGCCGCCAAACTGGCTATCCGGCAATTGCAGGGCGAGGCGGTCGACTGGCAGCAAGAGTATGAAGACCACATGCTTTGGGGCGTAAGTGTCTTCCGTTCATACATCCGCGATTGGTATTCTGGCGATTTGCAGAAATTTTTCTTCCACAAGGAAGTCAATGAAGAGGTGCGCCGTAAGGTGTGTTCGGTCTTGGCCGGTTACGTGTGGGATAAGGAAAACCCCTTTGTGAAGAAGCACGATCGCGCGGTAAGGGCCGTGACGCACATGTTGCCGTAACGTAAGGGGCACGATACGCATTAAGCTACAGGCTATAAGCGACGCTAAAGCTTAAGGAACAACGTAATGAAAGCGCATTGGCGATATCGTATATGGAATCTTCTTTGGGGTAGCTATGTGGTGCTTCATGGTGCATCGTGTGCGGGCCTAAAGCCGACTCCGCCGACAACCGGTTACAACGATCACATTGGCTACCGCATGGAAGTATCGCCGGGTAACTACACCTTACCCAATGGCCTCCTCCGGAAAAATACCCAGGGAATATGGGAGCTTTATGTGGCTGGCGATCCGTTGGAACGGGGGCTAGCCAATGGTGTGCTTACCGAAGAACTGCTCCAAAGGCAAGAAACCGCGTTTATCTCACAAGTGCAGGAACTGGTGCCTTCAAGATTCCGTCAGTGGTTGCTCCGGGGCTTTCTCAAACATTTCAGCCGGCAGCTCGAAGACCATGTGCCTTCCGCTTATCTGGCGGAAATTTACGGGCTGTCGCGCTCCGCACAGGATACCTTTAATTTCATCGCACCGCCGTACCCACGACTGTTGTATTTCCACGCCGCTCACGATATCGGGCATGCCCTGCAAGACCTTGCCTTGGTGGGGTGTACATCGTTTGCCGCCTGGGGTAGCCACACTGCCGACGGAAAGTTGCTGATTGGCCGTAACTTCGATTTTTATGCCGGTGACGCTTTTTCTAAGGAGAAGATTATCGCATTTATCAATCCTGATCAGGGATATAAGCACGCGATGGTCACCTGGCCGGGGATGGTGGGTGCCGTATCGGGCATGAACGAAAAGGGGCTAACGGTTACCATCAATGCCGGCAAGTCGGCTATACCTTATATGGCCAAAACACCTATTTCACTGCTTACCCGTGAAATCCTGCAACATGCCGGTGATATCGACGAGGCTATCTATATTGCCCGCCAACGGGAGGTCTTCGTGTCCGAATCGATCATGGTGGGGAGCGCGGCCGATGGGAAAGCTGTACTCATTGAGGTGTCGCCCCATGAGCTGGGGGTTTATGAGGTGCCCAATACCACCGATGTGTTGGTGTGTGCCAACCATTTCCAGAGCGAACCCTACCTTTCGGACAGGCGCAACCTGCGGCAGCTGGCCGAGAGCCATTCCAAATACCGTTTCGATAGGATGAACGAGCTGATCGCACAGTCGCCGAAGCTGACGCCGACCGACGCCGCGGCAATGCTGCGCAACAGGGAAGGAATCGGCGATGTGGATCTGGGATATGGTAATGAGAAAGCAATTAATCAGTTGCTTGCACATCACGCCGTTATTTTCCAACCGGAAGATCGGCTCATGTGGGTCTCGGCAGCGCCTTACCAGCTAGGGGAATTTGTGGCTTATAACTTGGATGATGTATTCGGACGATTGGCCGCGTTGAATACAGATATGGTGCTGGCGGTTGATTCGCTGAACATTCCAGCGGATCCTTTTACCGGCTCGGCCGATTTCCGGCATTATGAAGAATTTCGCGTGCAGATGCGTAACTTGGAGGCCGCAATAGCGATGGAAACCGTAGTATCTGAAACGGAGCTGCATGATTTCCAGCAGCTCAACCCGATGTTTTGGAAAACCGACTTCCTCATCGGTGAATATTATCGTGGCCAGCGTCGCTATGCCGACGCCTTACGGCATTACCGATTGGCGGCAAATAGGGAGGTAACGACGAAGGCCGACAGTGCGTTGATACAAAAGCGAATTAAAAAGTGCAAATGACCTCACAAACTCACAGGTTTACAAACTTAAAATGACTATACCACCCATAGAACAGGCGAGCCCCGAAATGATCAAACAGCTTCAGGAGGAAAAGTTGCGCGAGATGCTGAAATACCTGCGCGCCCATTCGGCCTATTACCGGCAGGTGTTCACCAAGCATAACATCGATGAGCGGGAGCTGCGTACATTGGAAGATCTTCGTCGTCTGCCGTTTACGACAAAAGAAGACATCCAAATGAACAACTCGGCGTTCCGCAGCCCCCCTAGGGCGGAGGTAGCTGATTACGTCACGACGTCAGGTACATCCGGAGATCCCGTAGTTGTGGCCCTTACCGATAAGGACCTCAATCGGCTCGCGTATAATGAATCGTTGTCTTACCAATGCATGGGCATGGCTGCGGGTGAATTTGTACAGCTAACCACCACTTTAGACCGCCGCTTTATGGCCGGGATGGCTTATTTCCTGGGGGCAAGAAAGGCCGGTATCGGCGTCGTGCGGGTCGGATCGGGTGTACCCGAATTGCAATGGGATACCATTAGGCGCATCAGACCCAATGCGTTGGTGTGCGTACCGTCGTTTTTGCTTAAAATGATTGAGTTTGCCGAAGCAAATGGGATAGACTACCGGCAATGCAGCGTAAAAAAGGCACTCTGCATTGGGGAACCCATCCGTAACCCGGATTTCTCGTTCAATGCATTAGCCAGTCGCATACGCAGCAAATGGGATATCCAGCTTTTTTCCACTTACGCCTCTACCGAGATGGCTACTGCTTTTACCGAGTGCGCGCATGGGGTGGGAGGGCACCATCACCCCGAATTAATCATTACGGAATTTGTGGATGAAGATGGGCTTCCGGTGGCCGAAGGAGAACCGGGTGAATTGGTGGTCACCACATTGGGCGTGGAAGGGATGCCGTTGTTACGCTTTAAAACCGGTGATATTGTGCAGCCCCATTATGAACCGTGTGCATGCGGTCGAACCACCCTGCGCCTGGGCCCCGTCATCGGTCGTAAAAACCAGATGGTCAAATATAAAGGGACTACGCTGTATCCGCCCGCATTATTCGATTTATTGAATGATATCGAAGAAGTCGTTAATTATGTGATCGAGATCGCTTCCGATGAATTCGGCGAAGATGAGATTACGGTAAAGATCGGGTCCGGATCCGTGTCGGACGAGTTATTGCTGAAAATCAAGGATAGGTTCCGTGCTAAACTCCGGGTAAGTCCCAAAATCGTTTTCGCGCCCATCGAAGAAATCAACCGCATCAGATTTCCAGAAAATGCCCGCAAAAGCATCACCTTATTCGATCACCGCAGGCCGCGTTAAACAGATGTTCCGAGGTGTTCCAAATCAGTAATAAACTGTGAACAGGCTACTTTAGGGGTCGCCCATGACGTTACCAGCCGAATGGTAGCATGTTCCGGGTCGATTTGTTGCCAAGTATGGAATAGGTATTTTTCGGTCAGTTTGTCGATAACCTGTTTAGGTAATATCGGGAAAAGCTGGTTGGAGCATGGCGGCACGAGAAAAGGGTAGCCCAACTGTTCGAGGGCTTGCGCAATGACTTGTGCCTGTGTATTGGCGTGACCTGCCAACTCGAAAATCAGGTTATCACGGAATAGCTCGCGGAATTGCAGTCCCAACACCCGGCCTTTCGCCAGTAAAGCTCCCCGTTGCTTGAGGTGGAAGCCGAATCCGCTCTGCAGGTCGGGGTGTACCACCACCAGCGCTTCGCCAAACAGGCCACCGTTCTTGGTGCCGCCGATGGAAAACACATCTGTCAACGCAGCGATGTCTGCCAATGTAAGGTTGTTGCCTTGCGCAGTGAGTGCAGCCGGCAGTCGGGCGCCATCGAGAAAAAGGTACCAGCCTTGCGCGCGGCAAAATGCAGATAAGGCGGTGAGTTCCGCTTTATTATATACGGTTCCAAGTTCGGTGGTGTTCGAAATGTATACCATTCCCGGCTGGGTACTATTGGGATTGCCCAGTTGTGCTATTAGCGGTTCCAGCCGTTCCACGGTCACCTTGCCATCGGTAGTGTCTATGGTTTCTACGCGGTGCCCGGTGGCTTCAATGGCACCGGCTTCATGGCCGTTTATGTGGCCCGTCCGGGCCGATATGACCGATTGGTAAGGTTTTAGCGCAGCCGCAATAACAACCAGATTGGCCTGCGTGCCGCCTGATACGAAATGGATGCTTACGTCATGCGTCGGCATCAGCCTACCAATCGCGGCTTTGGCCTCCATGGAATAGTCATCATTGCCATAACCGATTTGCTGGATGAGTGCGGTTTCTTCCAGCGCGCGTAAGATATTGGGATGACAACCTTCGCTGTAATCGTCTCTGAAAAAATAGGTGTACGTGCGCATATTCGTTGTTATGATAAGAGACTACGTCAGAACAATCCCATCTGCCCGTTATCATCCACACGGATGTCGTCGGGATTGGTGATTTCGAAATCGACTTTCGGTCGCGGCTTTGCGGCTGCCGTATCCGTTTCTTCGGTCTTCTTTTCGGTTGAATTGGGTTCTTTTTCCGGTGTCTCGGGTACTGGCTTTGCCGCTTCCTGTGCTTTTTCAGTCTTTGTTGGCCGCAGTTTTTCTTCAGGCGCCGGTGTGGTTTCAGGCATCGCTTCAGTTTTGGCTACAGACTTCACTGCCGCTGGCTCCGGCTCCGCGGTCGGTATGGTAGCTGTCATTTCCGTAGGCCCCTCTTCGACAGTGAGGAGTGTCACGTTGGTTACCTCGTGTGGCGACAACCGGTTGCCTTGTGCTTTTATTCCTTTTACATCGACGATATCCACGAGCGGTTGCTCGATGCTTTCGGGTGTACGCGACTTGCCTTTGCGGATATCCACCAGCGCAACCGGCGCGATGGCGTTGGTGATGAGTATGAGCTTCGAGCCCGGCTCGTCGTTGATGATTGATGTGCGTTTACCGATTGGCAGGTCGTCAAATAGAAATCGCTTAACGTAATAGACGCCCGATTTGCCATCGCGGTGCACTACGCTATAGACCTGCTGGGGGTTGTACTGCTCAATGCGCAACAGCTTATCGTCAAAATGGTTGCTCAGGTCAAAGCTGGTCAATTCATAGGTGCCGTCGTCCATCACCGTGAGGATTTTGTCGTCACCGTCGAATTCGCCGAGGTACTGGCCGCGGCCATCAGCGTTGAGCCGTTTGAGTACGTCGTCAAACCATACTTTGCGCCCCGACAACGTGGAGACGCCCTTACTTTTCAATGTTATTTTTTTGATGGGGTATTTGGTCACGGTATTGCCCTGTGAACTACGACCCTTGATGGCGACTTCAGCGAAATCCACATCGAATTGCAGTTTGCGAAGTTTAGACTGTGGCTTGAGTTGCACACCCACTACTTCGGCCTCGCCATTCGGGTTAGCGGTGAAGTACTGCACGCGCGATCCTTTTTCACCCTTGGTAAGGTCATATTCCTTATCACGCGTTACGCCCAGTACTGAAAAGCGCTTTACATAAGATGTACCCGTTTTCCCGTCACGGTAAATCAGGTTGTACACCGTGCGATCATCGCCCTTCTTGAACACCGCCACGTGTATAACGTCTTTGCCCACAAATACCTTATCCTGCACTTTTGTCACCAGGAATTTGCCATCGTTGCGGAAAACAATGACGTCATCCAGGTCGGAGCAGTCGCTCACATATTCGTCTTTACGAAGGCCGGTGCCAACGAACCCGTCCGCACGGTTGACATATAGTTTTACATTGGCAAGGGCAACTTGTGCGGCTTCAACGCGGTCGAACGCCCGAAGCTCGGTTTTCCGCTCGCGGCCTTTGCCGTATTGCTTTTTAAGCCGCTCAAACCATGCAATGGCGTAGTCGGTGAGGTGCCGGAGATGGTGACGTACCTTTTTGATTTCTTCTTCCAGTGCCGCCAGCTGCTCATCCGCTTTTTTTACATCAAAGCGGGTGATGCTGCTCATGGGCTTATCAATAAGCTTCCGGTAATCTTCGGGGAGTATTTCGCGGTAAAACTGGTCGAAAAATGGGGTAAATAGTTTGGTGAGCACCTGCACCACGGTGTCAAAGTCGCCCGAATTTTCATACTCGGGATGCTTGTACATCCCTTCCTGGATAAAAATCTTGAGTAAGCTACTGAAGAATATTTTTTCCTGCAACTCCTTGAGGCGGATTTCGAGTTCCTGTTTGAGGAGTCCCTTCGTTTGCTTGGTATTGGCAATGAGCACATCATTGACACTCATAAAGTGCGGCTTATCGCCTCGGATTACGCAGGTATTGGGTGATATGGACACCTCACAGGAGGTGAACGCGTAGAGGGCATCGATGGTCATGTCGGGCGAGATGCCAGGTGCCAGGTGCACCATGATTTCCACATGCTGCGCGGTGTTATCCTCGATTTTCTTGATCTTGATTTTGCCCTTCTCATTGGCGGTGACGATGCTGTCTATCAGACCGCCGGTAGTTGTGCCGTAGGGAATCTCGGTAATGGCAAGTGTCTTTTTGTCGCGCTCCTCGATTTTTGCGCGAACGCGGATTTTGCCACCGCGCTGGCCTTCGTTGTAGGCTGAGCAATCAGCCAGGCCACCTGTGGGGAAATCGGGCAGCAGGTTCGGCCGCCCGCCCCTCAACACGTCGATAGAGGCGTCGATCAACTCGATGAAGTTGTGCGGCATGATCTTGGTGGCCAGCCCCACGGCAATACCTTCGGCGCCTTGGGCCAGTAGGAGCGGAAACTTGACCGGCAGTGTTACCGGTTCGCGGTTACGGCCGTCGTAGCTGAGCTGCCACTCGGTGGTATCGGGGTTGAACACTACATCGTTGGCAAATTTGGAAAGGCGCCCTTCGATATAGCGCGGAGCGGCCGCCGAATCGCCGGTAATCGGATCGCCCCAGTTACCCTGGCGGTCGATGAGCAGATCCTTTTGCCCGATTTGTACCATGGCATCCCCGATGGACGCATCGCCGTGGGGGTGGTACTTCATGGTGTTTCCAATTACGTTGGCCGCCTTGTTGAACCGGCCATCGTCCATCTCCTTCAGCGAGTGCAGGATGCGCCGTTGTACAGGCTTGAAGCCGTCGTTGATGTGCGGCACAGCCCGATCAAGGATAACGTATGATGCGTAGTCCAGGAACCAGTTTTCATACAGTCCCGATAAGGGTATGGTTTGGGTGCCGCCCGGTTGTTGATCTGCTGTCTCATTATCCCGGCTTTCGCCGGAGATGGGGTTCGTTTCGTCGCTCATGAAATCGTCTCGCTGTTATCTCCGTTAATCGCGAACCAAACTTAGTCAAAGTTGGTTTTTTTCGCAAATCTCATTTTTTTAGGGTCAGCCGTCATCGCGTTTACTTCCGCCCAACTTCCGGAATACAGCCAGTCCTGACGTTTCCAATACGGGTTGGAACCCCTTTTCTTCCAGAAGCGTTGACGCTCCTGCAAGGGCATTTTCCAGCACTATCCACCCAGGGAGGTCGTTTGCGATCGGCCAGTCGACGGTGTTGTGCGCAGACACAATACATACATCATACCCGCTGAACGCAGGTGGGTCGTCAACGAACCGTATCGGATAGCGATTTGCCGTAAACGTGTTTCGGGCGGCTGCTACACGCTCGGGGTTGGAATCCCAGGCCGTAACATGCCGCAGTGCACTATCGTACACCAACAGGAAATCCAATACGCCGTAGCCACATCCCAGATGCAGGAAGTCGCCCTTGATCGGCAATAATCGCAACAAGTGATGGTAGTGCTCTTTGCGTTGGTCGAATAAGGCCTTCACTTCCCGTTGGATGGCTTTTGGCTTGTAGACGTAGTTGAGTAGCAGCTTTTTGCGAAAGTAGTCCGCCGGTTCCCGTTCATCGCGCAACGCCCGGAACTCCCGCTTGAAGTAAGCGGAGATTTTCTTGGTACGTTCGGCATAGCTGGTGCCGAAAGTGATATCGTCTTGCTTTATCCGTGGTAGGAATTTCATGGTAATCGGCCCCGGCTTGAGCATGTTGTCGTTCTTGGGCAGGGCATGCACGTTGCCGTGTACCAATACGGGTTGGATATCGACCTGCAATTGCTCGGCAAGGTAAAAAGCCCCTTTATGGAAACGCTGGATGGCCGTTGTCCGCGATCGGGTGCCTTCGGGGAAGACGATAACAGAATAGCCCTGGTCGATTTTTTCCCGTAGCTTGTCGAGGTCTTCGGGCCGGTTCCCCGAAGCGGGGTGCGCACCCACCATGCGCATGGCACGGCCGAAGAAAGGCGAGTGCAGCTGGCGGTCGTTCATCATAAACACCTGCATGGGATGCAGCAGTCCCATGGTAGGGGTGTCTAGTATAGACGTGTGGTTGGCAATGATGATGGCCGGGCGCTGGTAGGTATCGGCATTGCAGCCCAATATCGTCATACGGATGCCGGGCGTACGGTACATGAGATTATGGAAGAACAACTGCAATACCCGGTGGAAGGCCCTTAATTTTTTCTTCTTGCTGCCGGGAATGATCGGGATAAACAATCGCCCCAAGATGCTGACAGCCATTCCCCCCAGAAAAAAATAGCCGAAGGTAAAGCCCGTGAGGACGAGATTGACCAGCCGCCAGGGGGTGTTGCCTCTGGCTTGTGGCCCGCTGATAAACAGCCGGAAAAGATAAGGCTGTATGGAAAATGACATAAGCACCACTACGAGCAGTCCGATAAGCGGTATAATGGAAATGGAGCGGATAGCCGGATGTTTGGCAAAGATTAGGATGCCGAAACAAAGAATGGTGGCCAGGGCAGACATGACCACGCCGGATTTATAGGCCGGCATATCTGCGTGGCCGTAAGTGTATTGCTCAAGCAAGCCTTTGGTAACGAAGATGGAATAATCGACACCGAGTCCGAAAATCAGCGTCGTGATGATGATATTGAACGCGTTGAAATCGACACCCAATAAGCCCATGAGCCCTAGTGTGACCAACCAACCCAGGAAGATGGGGATGTTGGTAACCAGTGTGAGCTCCAGGCTACCGAAAAAGAGAAAGATAACCACAAAGACCGCAACGGACGCAATGAAAAACAGGGTGTCGAAGTCGGTCTCCAGGTTGCTCAGCAGTGTTTCCTGCACCTGCTTGCGGTCGATGGCGAGTACACCCCGTGCATCGTCGGTAAATGTCTGCACGAGTCGCGGAGCCTGTTCATCGGCCACTTTGACGATGGTGGTCACCGTGGCGAGTTGTGGGCCGGGATTAACAAATTCGGCCAGAAAAAGCGTATCGAGCAATTGCCGGTCGTCCTCATCCAGCGGTTCGAACGGCTGCGCCAGGATTTCAAAAAAAGGTTGGAATAGGTTGTCCTTGAAGCCCACGCGCGTACCTTCGCTGCGGAGCTGCTGCATGAGCTGCATTTTTTTGTCGGCCGACCAGAACGCGTTCCATCGGTTAATTTTTTCGCGTTGTTGGGCGGGGGCGCTGGCAATGCCGCCGACCGATTGGAAACCGAGGATATCTCCGTCGGCTTCCTGCCGCTCCAGTGCGCTGAACACGTCGGTGTTGCGCGCCAGGGCCTCTTCAGTACTGTTGCCGTAGGCCACGAGGTAAATCGACTTGGCTGCATACTGCGTAAGCGAATCGAGCCGCTGCTCTGCCCGCCTGAGGTGGTCGGGCTGGTAGTTTAACGCCGCGAGGTCGTCATTGAAGCCGACCCGCTGGAAGGTGAAGAGGCTAATAAGAGTAAGTAAGGCCCCGATACCCAGTACCCACTTGTTACGACTGAAGTCGTAGCGCGCGATGGCATCGATGAAGGTGTTTTGCCGTAACATGACTTCGCGTCGCGGTGAATAAACCTGTGGGATGAATACCAAAGAGAAGAGTGCGGCGCCCAGTACACTTACGGCGGCGAAGATGCCGAGGTCTTTCAGCACGTCGGAGTGCAGGAACAGCAGGCACAGGAAATCCACGGCCGTGAAGATGGCGCACATGAGCAGTGGTTTGGTGGTGCTTTCAAACAGCCGTTTCACATCGCCGGTGCCACGGTAGTGGGTGAGGATATGCAGGGAATAATCGAGCGTAAGGCCCAACAGTACCGAGCCAATGCCAATGGATATGGCCGATATGGTGCCCTTCAGCCAATAGAGCACGACGACACCCAGCAGGCTGCCGAAAGCGGCAGGGAAGAGGATGATGAGGGGGATGGTGACCCGCCGGTAGAAGTAGACGAAGAGCACCACCAGTGCCACGAGGGCAATGGATAGCGTATTTCGGATGTCGTACTTTATCTGCTGGGCATTAGCTACAGCCATGGCGGTAGCGCCGAAATACTCGGCTGTCGCCTGGCCTTTGAATGACGTATTAAGCCCCGCGATAGTCTCATCGAGTATACGGATAAATTCGGTGTTGCGGGCGGTTTCGCTGGCGCCAGCCGTGGTGGTGATGAAAGCGAGCAGGTTACTGCCACCCTGGGCGATGAGATAGCCGTCGTCAAGCGTAATCCCATCGCCCGACTGCAACCGCTGGAATTTGCGCAGCCCCATGAAAGCGAGGCCCAGCGGGTCCTGCCGGAGCATGGGTGCCGTAACGAAGCTTTGCGGAGCGGTGATGACGCGGTAGGTATTATCCACGATCGCGGCGAGCGAGTCTGGCTGCAGCAACGAATCGATGCGGCGGTAGTCGTTTTCGTCGAGGAAGAGCGGCAGGTTATCCGACACCACGGTCATGAGCTCGGAGAGCTCGTCGTCTTTAAGCCGCACCTGCAGCCGCTGGACGTAGGGCGCGGCGACTTGCCCGATGGCCGTGGCGAAGCTATCGGCATACGCCTTGAGCGCGGTAACATCGCCGCTATCGGTACTGGCGATATTGATGACGGTCTTATCCGCAAAATTGGCCGATTGCAGCACTTCACTGACATGGGCGCTGCCCTCGCTGGTGGGGATGAGTTTCGTGATGTCTTCTTCAAACCGGATGCGGCTGGCCCAGTAGGCGAGTAACACGAACACCAGCGGCACCGAGACAAAGAACACGGCGCGATGCTTCTTCAGGTAGCTATATATGGAGTAAAAAAATGAAGCCAAGGTGCGCATCAACTATTTTGGCAAAGGTAGGAGATTTATCGTAATGGAACATGATAAGAAAGCAAGACGAACAAACTCGCAAGCGGGTTGGTCGGATGCACCGCAAAGTTGACCGGATTGGAAGCAAAGCCGATCGGATGCGTGGTAAAGTTGATTTGATTTGAGACAAATCAAATCGGATTTCAGAAATGTTTAATCAAATTGAATTGATATTCAGTAAATTAAGTGTTTGATTTTGGCGAAAAAATGCCATGAGGTGTCAAATCGTGCCAAAAATACCACAGCCCTGCGAGAATTTTGGCACGATTCTCCACCATTCCGATCGCAAATAGCCAGCCGTTGTAACTGACGTTCACCTTTTGAACGATTATTGCACTTTCGGGTGGCGGTGATTACGCCAGGTGAGCACAAAATAGCTTGCCAAGCCCAATACGCCGGCGCTAGTGGTTGCCAGTATCACGCTTCCCAACAGATACTCCGTAAAGTGCTGTCGGATAAACGGCCGGTACGTGTCGATTTCCTGCCAGTTAAAGGCGGTCTCTGCCGGCGACCCCACCACGAAAGAACCTATTTGAATACATGCATAGATGATGAACGGAATAAGGGGGGGGATACTGACATTCGAAAAAGCGAAAGCAATGAGTTTATTGAGGCGTAAGACTACGGCCAGGAACAACACGATAATCGTCTGGAAACCCCAGAACGGCGACAATCCAATCCACACACCCAAAGCGACTGAAGAAGCTTTTTTCCAGGCGGGATCATCGCTGTGCAATAGGTCTTCAAAGAAAAAACGCCGAAACCCTTTCTTCCGAAAGGTCCGGAAATAGTTGCGCGGCCGGATATAAAGTAATGTAACGAGTACCAGCCAGGTGTTGAGGATGCTGATGCGGGTAAAATCGCGAAATGGCCTGAAATGGGATACGCGCTCTTTGGGATCATACAGCACCCGGATAGGCACATTGCGCACCGGGATGCCGCGCCAGGCGGCCTTGACAATGACTTCGACCTCAAATTCGAACTTCGTAGTATAAAAACGGATTCCCTGCAATTCGCTAAGCGGGTATAGGCGGAAGCCCGATTGCGTGTCGGAAAGTGTGATGCCGGTTTCAAACCGGAACCAGAAATTGGAAAATCGGTTACCGAAGCTGCTTTTTCCGGGGATGCCTTCCCGGTCCATATTGCGGTCGCCGATAAGCAGCGCCATTCCTTCTGCTTCGATGGCGCGGACGAATACCGGAATGTCATCGGGAAAATGCTGGCCATCTGAGTCGATGGTAATGGCGTAGTCGAATCCGTGTACCGTCGCCTCGCGGAACCCAATACGGAGGGCATTTCCTTTGCCTTTGTTGTGTGGCAGGTGGATGACGGTAAGTTCGGGGTAACCCGCTAATACCTCGGCTGTGGTGTCAGTAGAACCGTCATTGACCACGATGATCCGCGATGTATAGCGGTACACACCATCCAGTACCCGGGGCAGCGTTCTGTCGTTGTTGTAGGTAGGAATGATTACACAGGCGTTGATGGGCGCAAGTACCTCGTTGCTGGTCATCCAGGGCTTATTCTTCAGTCGGTTGAAAACGAATCGAAATAGCCCGTTATCATGGCTTTCAGACCAGCGTCTTCCACCGAAGGCAGGGCCTGTTCGATAAATTGCCGGTCGTTTTCGATGTTTTGGTTGTATTTCAGAAACTTAGGTAGGTGCTCCTGTACACTAAGCCGGATCAGCCGGATTTCGGCATTGTCCGGTGCCGCTGCAACAGCTTGTTCAATCCAGGGCACCGCTTCCTTTACTTTCGGCCCCCGCGCTGCCAGCTTCTCGTACCGCGCCAACAACATCAGGCCGGCGCCTTTGTAGGCCACCAACACAGGCTTATCATTTTTTGTCACTGCGGCCAGCGGCTCGTAGAAGGCCTGAGCTTGTTCTTTTGACTTCGTCGCATCCCGGTAAAGCAGCCGTAGCGTATCAAGTTCCTGTGCGCAAACCAGCACAACACACGATAGAGCCGCAAAAAGGGAAAATAGCTTCTTCATAGCCTAAACTTTTTGGAAAACACCGCTGAACTTGAGCGCTGGGGTGTCCCCGAACGACGTGATGCTCTTGATAGAAAGCAGCCCATCCTCTTCTTCAACATCCAATTCGACCTGAATGTTTGGATGTTGGTTAGGATTGATGATGGCCATGAACTTGACGTTCCGTGCTTTTTTCAATATCAGCGGACCCGCTGCCCATTTTTCGGTCAGTTCCTTGATGATTTGCATCATACACACCCCGGGAGTTACCGGATTGCCGGGGAAATGACCTTGGAATACCGCGTGGGCACTATTGAGGGAAATCGATGCCGATACCCTGGGCCCATTGGCGTTGAATGCCACGAGCGAGTAAAAATCGTGTAACAGCGACATAAGGAACAAAAGTAAAAAAGAACAGGAATATAAATGGATTTTTGTTAATATTGACCGATTTACGATAATAAATAAGCGCATGAAACTTTTGACGTTTTGCTTAATTTTAATTGCATTCCCAATGATGATACTGGCCCAACACATTCACTTACTTGTTGGTACGTATACCCAAAACGGTAAAAGCGAAGGCATTTATGTATATGATTTTGACCTTGAGACCGGCGAAGCGACACTCGTAAGCAGTATAGCGTCCGAAAATCCGTCTTTTTTAGCATTGAGTGTCGACAGAAAATACCTGTACGCCGTAAATGAGAATGGCGACGGAAAAGGTGCGGTGAGTGCTTATGCCTATGATGATCTACAAGGCACGCTTACATTTCTGAACCGGCAGCTTACGAAGGGTGACCACCCATGCCACGTAACGACCAATAGCGAAGGAACTCACGTGATGGTCTCCAACTACTCCGGAGGGAGCATTAGTGTATTCCCCATCGGGCCGGCGGGTAGCCTGGGCGGAATGGTGCAGCAAATTCGACACGAGGGTAGCGGCCCTGACGCGCAGCGACAGCAGGCGCCGCATGTGCACTCCGCTTTTTTCAATCCGGACGAGACACAACTGTTTGTTCAGGACCTTGGCACGGATGAGCTGAATATTTACGATTACCGGCTGGAAGATGCCGATAGCCCGCTGACCGTCGCCGAACCGCCGTCTATAAAGGGTGCCCCCGGGGGCGGACCTCGCCATATTGCGCTTTCGGCGGATGGGCGGTTTATTTACCTGGTGCAGGAGATGGCTGCCACGGTGATGGTATTCGAGCAGCAAGGGGGTAGCTGGGGCATCATCCAGGAGGAGCCCATAAACGAGCCGGATTTTCATGGTCGGGACGGCGCAGCAGATATCAAACTATCGCCCGATGGGAGGTTCCTTTACGCATCCAACCGCGGCGATGCCAACACACTTGCGATTTATCAGGTAGACGGTATTACGGGTAAACTGACCAAAATCGGGAATCAATCCGTATTGGGTGGTGGACCGCGCAATTTTGCCCTGTCGCCCGACGGCAAATTCCTATTGGTTGCTAATCAAAATACGGACGAGGTGGTGATCTTTGAACGCGACGCAGACACGGGCCTGCTTACCGATACGGGCAAGCGGCTAAACGTGGGTTCGCCGGTTTGCCTGGTATTTTGACACATGTTTACAAAACGGGACCGTCGTCGGGACGGGATTCTGGTTCTGTTTTTCCGGATAGCGCCGGCGGTTTTCTATCGCTATGTAATTTGTGCGTCTCTTTGTCGTACATACCGGCAAGATCATCCACGGTGGTGTTTTCCCATTGACCGGTGTTGATTAGGTAAGCAGTACGGGCGATGAGGTGAGCCGCCACAGGAGCCGTAAGTACCAGGAAAAAGATAATAGCCAATGCCTTCGTAGTAACTGACACTTCATCCGGAAAATAAAAAGCCGCGCTTAGTAAAAGCAGTCCGCCCCCCAATGTGGCGGCTTTTACCGTAACCGATAACCGCAGGTAGAAATCGGGCATCCGTAAGATGCCAACCGCAGCAATAAGAATGGCGAGCGCGCCGATGGTGCAAAGTACGCCGATGATGATGTCGATCATTTCCTCCCCCTTTTTTCGATGTAGTATGAAAACGCGATGGTACCCAAAAACGCGATGAGTGCAAGAATCATGGCCACATCGATAAGCGTCGATTTCCCGGTACTGATGCTGTAAACGGTGATGACACTGATACCGATCGTAATGAGCAGATCCAATGCAATGACGCGGTCTACAATGTCTGGCCCTTTGAAAAGCCGGATAAATACCAGCAGCAGTGATACCGCAAGGATCGGCAAAATAACATAATCAATGTAACTGTCTAATGTCATCGGATAATCTCCAATAATCTCCGCTCAACGCGTTCCTTAATCTGTTCGATAAACTGTTCCTTACTCTTCATATACATCGCATGGATATAAATCGTTTTCCGGTCCTCGCTCACGTCAATGACAAGCGTCCCGGGCGTTAACGCAATCATGGTGGATAGCATATTGATTTCGAAATCGCTCCTGGCTTCCATCGGATACTTCACAATGCCTGGCTTCATGAAGAATCTGGGGGTAACCACATCGTAGGCCACCTGGATATTGGCCTTCACCATTTCATATAGGAAATACAAGATAAACCCGATGATTTTAGGAACCCGGTTGAAATACCGCTGGTCACGTTCATTACGATTCATCAGCCACAGCAGGAAAAACCCGATGGCAAACCCGAACAGGAAGTTCGAATAATACAAGACCCCTGTCAACGCAACCCAGGTAAAGGCGAGTAACAGGTTCATCAGAAAATGTTTGACCATAGCTTTACCGTTTACTGTGATTCATTCGTTCCTAAAACTGCCTCGATGTAAGGCGTGGTGTCTTTCATCTCGCCTGCAATATGCTTGGCTACCGCCGTTATATTTTCTGCACCCAACCCGATGTACAGCGTGATGCCGGCCAGAAAAACGATAGGCGCCACGAGCAGCGATTTCCTGAAGGCGCTTAGCGGTTGGAAATCGTCCGTGAGCACGGTTTCGCCTTCGGTCGCGGGTTGATCTTTCCAGAAGACCTTGGCCCACATCATTGAGATAACGTATAAGGTGGCAAAGCTACCGATAATGATAGCGGCTATCAATGCATACTGATTATCCATAAAACCTGCTTCAAATAAATAAATTTTGGGCCAGAAACCCGACAGGGGCGGGATACCTACTAGGGAGAAGAGCACAATGGCCATCAACAGCGATAATAGCGGATATTGAGCATACAAACCACCGAGTTTATCCATATTCATCGTCCCCCGCAGTTTCCTGATGAGCCCGGCCATTAGAAACATGTTGGTCTTAACCATAATGTCGTGAAACAGGTAAAACAGCGCTCCGGTGAGGGCCACCTCTGAGTACATCCCCAAACCGCCCACCATAAATCCGATGTGGCAGACAATGAGGTACGAGAACAACCGCCGGATGTTGGTTTTGATAACAGCGCCGAAGGTCCCCGTAAGGATGGTGAAAATAGCAATACCGATGAGCAGCGTGCGGGTAAACTCATCGGGGATGAAAATTAGCGTAAACATCCGGAATAAGGCATAGATGCCTACTTTGGTGAGCAGTCCGCCGAATATGGCAGCCACGGCGGACGGCGGGGTGTGGTAAGACGACGGCAACCAGAAGTACAGTGGAAAAACCGCCGATTTGATGCCAAAGCCGATGATGAAGAAAATAGCGGTAAGGTCGACGAGCGTCCGGTTTTCCAATGCAGCGACCTTGAGCGACAGGTCGGCCATGTTGAGTGTGCCGGTGATGCCATAGAGAATTGCGATGCCGGTGAGGAAAAACGTCGAGGCCAGGATATTCATGGCCATATACTTTACCGAGCCTTCGATTTGCGCTTTACGGCCGCCGAGCGTCATCAGCACAAATGAGGCGATGATAATAACCTCAAACCACACATAAAGATTGAAAATGTCGCCGGTAAGAAAGGCGCCGTTCAGCCCCATCAGCAGGAAATGGAAGATAGGAAAATAACCGTATATGATGCGTCCACGCGCAATACCGGTGGCAGAAAAGACAGATACGGCGAGCCCGGAAAAGGAGGTGAGGAGCACCATACTGCTGCTGAAAACATCGGCTACGAATGTAATACCGAAGGGCGAGTCCCAGCCTGCCGCCTGCATGGTAAGTATATCTCCCTGCCATACCTTGGTGAATAGCCTGATAGCAATGAGCATCCCTATGGTGTTGCCCAGGATACTGATTATCCGGTGGGCAATTGTTTTGCGCCAAAAAAACAGCAGCAGGATAGCTGTAAACAGATGGACAATAACAGGAAAAACGATGGTATTATCAATCATATATCTTCTTCTTCCGGCGTATTCAAATCGTCGAGGTCGTCCGAATTAACCAATACATAAACCCTTTTCAACAGTACAATGGCGAACGACTGAATCCCGAAACCAATTACAATGGCTGTTAATATCAGGGCCTGCGGGACGGGGTCGGCATAAATATCAGTAAATAACTTGGCGGCACTATCAATAACCGGCGGCTTGCCTTTTGTAATGTTTCCTAACAGGAAAATCAATAAGTTGGCTCCATTGCCCAATAGGGTGATCCCTATAAGCAGTTTGACCATGCTGCGTCGGAGCAGCATAAATATACCTCCGGCATACAGTACAGCAATCAATACAATGAATACAATTTCCATGGCCTATTCGCTATATTGGGCAATGGTGAACAAGATGGTAAGAACCACACCAATGACTACCAGGTATACGCCCAAATCGAAAAACAGGGCCGATCCGATCATGCCGATAACCGGGAAAGGCTCATCGAACCATAGGCCTGTCATGACGGGTTCTCCCCCTAGCAGCGGCACAAACATACTGAGTGCTGCCAGCCCCAGGCCCATAGGAATAAACGAGCTGGGGTGGGTGCGAAGCAACTTGAGAGTGGCTTCATTACCATGCGTGAAGCTGTGGAGCACGAAGGCAATAGCCGCGATAAGCCCCCCCACAAAACCACCGCCCGGATGGTAGTGCCCCCGCAATAAAATGAATATGGAAAACAGCAGCAAAATGGGCAGCAGGTAATTTGACGCAGTTTTTAAAATGGCACTATTCATATCACTCTTTCTCCGATGCTTTTAATCGTAATTTCAATAAACTGACCACGCCGATGGCGGCGATGCTCAATACCACGATTTCAAACATGGTGTCGAGTCCCCTGAAATCGACCAGGATAACGTTGACAACGTTCTTCCCCTTGGCGAGCGTGTAGGCGTTATCGCCATAGAATTGGCTGACCTCCTGATCAACGGGCTGGTTCAATACCTGTACGGCAATGAGGGCAATAAGCAGCCCGAAAGACGATGCCACCAGTCCATCGCGTATCCGTATTTTCCGATTGGCAAAATTGAGGAACGGCGGGAGTCGGAACAATACCAGTACAAACAACACCACGGTCAGGGTATCAATGCTGAATTGGGTCATGGCCAGATCGGGCGCGCTGTAAAAAACAAACAGCAGGCACACGCAGTAGCCGAGTACGCTTGTAGCCACCACCACCGTGAGGCGCGAAGATGCTGTGACCGTGATATACACGGCGGCAATGAGAATGACCGCCACCACCACTTCGTATACGCTGACGGGCGAAAGATCGTCGATTGAAAGGCGTATCGGCCCACCGGTAATCAGCCGGATGGCTAATAACAATATGGCCGTCACGATAATACACAGCAAGTACACCCTTAGGTAGCCGTTGTGTAGCGTACGGGTATACTTAATGGCTATTTTGCGGCCATACCGGGCCAGCTGACCGATAACATGTTTGGGCGATACGGTATTGTAGCGTTCAATGGTCGCCAGGCTTGCAGCTGAGGGCCTTCGGACGAAATACAGCAACGTGCCCAATACGAGGGTGATGCCACTTAGTAATAATACCAGGTTGAAACCGTGCCATAGTTGAAGAGGCGAGTCGATAGCCGATTGATGCATAGCCCGTGCCGCCGGATTGAGCAGGGGTTCATCTGCCAGTGAAGGGGCGAAGCCGAAGATGAGGCCAAGTAAGGCCAGCAGCAGTGGAGCACCCCAAATCATACCATGCGGCAAATGTACTTCGCTGAAGCGTTCGGGGAGGGTGCCCGCAAACGGTTTGATGCCAGCCAGGAAGCCTGCACACAAAAGCAACACGTTGGTTAAAACAGCTAGCGTGGTAAGCACGATAGTTAAGATGCCCGTAGTATGCAGCGTTGCCTCGTAAATGAGATCTTTGCCAATGAAACCGAAGGTGAGCGGTAAGCCGGCGCTGGATAGCCCGGCCAGTATGCCTGCAATGGCAAGTGGCATCAATACCTTGCGCAAGCCCGACAGCCGGGTGATGTCTCGCGTGCCGGTTTCGTGGTCAATTGCTCCTGCGGTAAGGAAGAGCGACGCTTTATACAGTGCGTGGACAAGGATAAATACAGATGCGGCCAGCAAGGACTCGGCGGTGCCGATGCCAATGAGGAAGACCAACATGCCCAGGGCCGCCACGGTAGAATAAGCTAGGATCGATTTGAGGTCTGTCCGGAAAATGGAATGAAAGGCGCTGTAGAGCATAGTAATGCCGCCAATGGTGACCAGTGGATACATCCAATAATCGGTGCCTCCGAGCACGGGTTGGAGTCTGGCCAGGAGGTATACGCCCGCCTTGACCATGGTGGCCGAATGCAGGTATGCCGACACCGGCGTAGGGGCCTTCATGGCTCCCGGCAACCAGAAATGGAATGGAAACTGTGCTGACTTGGTGAACGCGCCGGCAAAGACCAGTAGTAATATCAACCCGTAGAGGGCATGGCTTTTCAGGAATTCGTTGGTGCCCAGCATCTCCTGGATGGAATAGCTACCTGATAGGTGCCCCATCAGGATTAACCCCGCCATCAACAGGAACCCCCCGCCACCGGTAACGCCCAAGGCAATCAGTGAGCTTTTGCGGGATGCCGCGTTGTCGTTATTGAACCCAATAAGGAAAAACGAGCTGATGCTGGTGAGCTCCCAAAAAATGAAGAGGAGCAATACGTTGTCCGATAGCACCACCCCCAACATGGCCGCCATGAAAAGGCTGAGGTAGGCATAGAACCGATCGAGGTAGCGGTGGCCTTTGAGATAGGGTGCCGCATAAAGAAATACCAATGACCCGATACCGGTGATTAGTAAGCTGAACAGCAGGGAAAGACCATCCAGGTGGAAATCAAAATTGACCCCCATCGAGGGCACCCACGGCTGGTGGAAATGGATGTTCCGGCCCGTCTGGATTGCTGGGATAAAGCTGGCGAAATAAGCAAATAAGCTGATCGGCAAAATGGCAGCCAATATAGCCAACCGGCCCTTGAGGTATTTTCCGAAGGGGATGTATAAGATGGAAACAATAAGACCGGCAAGTACAGCTATCAGCATCAATCAAGTTCATTTAGTCCTTGGAGGGCACTAAAATATATAAATTTCTACAAGCGAATTGTATAAAAGTTGAAATAATAGGATTTGTCGGGGGATATAGCCTGCGATAAATTTGGAAAATACAATTACAATGCTAATATTTGACTGCCCGATTATAAATCAATATCGAATCCAGGCTGGGAACAATGTTGGTTCAAGTTATCACAGCTATGTCCAATCGTGGTCAAATGAATAAAGTCTACGCGTTTTCGGTAGAGGAAGTATTTAAGCGGTATTATCCTCGGTTGTGTCATTTTGCATGGCAATTATTGCATGACAAAGATATCGTTGAGGATGTGGTGCAAGATGCTTTCCTGGCCTATTGGAATAATAAGGATGCTATTGCTGACCACGATACGGCAATAAAAAATTTCCTCTACACATCGGTACGCAATTTTTGCTATAATATTATCAGGCGGGAAAAGACGACACAACGTTTTCAACTGCTTCATCGGGAAGAGGAGCAAGAGGAATCCCAAGTGCTGGCCAAGATTATCCGTTCTGAAGTGATGGATGAAATCTATAAGATTGTCCAATCGATGCCAGCCGGTTGCCAAAAAGTTTTCCGCCTGGGGTATTTGGAAGGACTGACCAACCCGCAGATTGCCGAGAAGTTGGATATCAGTGTCAATACCGTGAAAACCCAGAAGCAACGCGGATTGAAAATTATCAAAGGTAAACTGAATCCTGAAATGTTTCTCTTTCTTGTCGCGATTTTGGTCGGCAAATAAAAAGATCATTTTCCTGTCACCCCAACCTACACGTTCGGTTTCTTTATAGTAACTAACTAGCGTGATGCTGCCACTACAGCGTTACCTATGATATGATACGTAATGAAACCAAATGAATACCATATAGCTGAATTGATAGGCAAATACCTCTGGGGCCAGCTTTCGGAACAAGAGGAAGCCGAACTTCAACACTGGTTGGATGATGATGAACGGAACCAATTATTGCTGGATTCATTTCGTAATACAGAGGCGGCACAGGAAGATATCGGTTTTATCCAAGGGATAGATGTGGATGTTGCATGGTCCAAAATACGGCAACAGCATAGCAGGTTACGACTGAGGCGCGCCCTGCGTTATGTGGGTTATGCAGCTTCTGTGGCACTCATCGCCTGTTCCTGGCTATGGTTTTCACAGCCGGACGATCAGCGCACATCCCGAACAACGGAAGCGGGCAACATCTTTCACAACGATGTACAACCCGGCGGTAACAAAGCCCAGTTGATTTTGTCTGATGGGCACACCGTGGATTTGAGAACCTACACGGATGAACTACAGGAACAAGACGGTACGCAGATTGTAGGGAGCGAAGGTGCATTGACCTATGCTACGTCTGACAATCATGATGAGGAGTTGATTTATAACACCTTGGTCATTCCCAGAGCGGGGACTTATCAGCTTACGTTGTCTGATGGTAGCAAAATATGGTTAAATGCCATGTCCGAATTGCGCTTCCCGGTGCATTTTGGTGAAAAAGAGCGGGTTGTATACTTAAAAGGCGAAGCTTATTTTGAAATTGCCCATGACGCATCCAAGCCGTTCCGGGTAGAAGTGGGCGGCACGCAGGTGGAAGTGTTGGGTACGCATTTCAACATTAATTCCTATACACAAGTAACCGCAACGTTGCTGGAAGGTGCCATCAATATTTCCAATCCATCCGGGGCACAACGGTTGAAACCGGGGCAGGAGGCAAAAGTAGGCGAACACATCACCTTGCACGACGCCAACATCGAAAAAGCGATGGCCTGGAAGAATGGGGATTTTTACTTTAAAAGCGATGATATCCGTGAAATCATGGAGCAACTATCCCGGTGGTATGATATCGCGGTACATTTTGAAAACGAACTCCCCTTAAGAAAGTTTAGTGGAAATATTCAACGGTCAGTCAATTTATCAGAAGTATTGGAGATGTTATCCTATGTGAGTGATGCGAAATTCGAAGTAAGCGGGCAGCAGGTCTCGGTAAGATTTTAAACTAAATCAAAAATAAGCATGAAAAGGAAAAAGGACCCAATACGATGTTGAAAGGAAAAAGGGAGTGTTGTCGCACTCCCCGATAAGGCTAAATCTAAAAGGTGTTTAACTAACTTATTCATTTAACCTCAATTGCGCAAAAGTATGCAATACTTTTTATTTTATAAGAAATCAAGCACGCCAAGTGATTTGATTTTAAAAAAAGCACTGCTGATCATGAAAATGATTCTTTTTATGATGCTGGTAATGTTAATTGGTGTCCATGCGGAGAGTAGGGCGCAAAAAGTTACCCTCTCCATGAAAAACGTTAAGGTGGACCGTGTTTTCGCTGAAATATCGAAGCAAACCGAATACCGGTTTTTATATAGCGACGATATTGTCGAGCGATCTGCTTCCATGGATATCGATGTCAGGGACTTGCCGTTGAATGACGCATTGGACAAGATTTCCGACCAATGGCTGCTTCAATACAAAATGGTTTCGGGGACTATCATGATGATCAGTGCCAAAAAAGATACTAGGCAAAAGCATTTCGTTGGTGTGGATAAGCCCTTGCAGGATGAGCTGACCGTGAGCGGGGTCGTTATGGACAAACAAGGCAATGTTTTGACCCAGGCGTCCGTGAATGTGAAGGGCATGTCGGGCAAGGGCACGAATACCGATGGAGAAGGTCGCTTCACCTTGACTGTACCTGTAAATTCGGTACTGGTTGTTTCGTTTATTGGCTACGAAGCGAAAGAAATTACCGTCGTCAATAACCAACCGATTAGCGTCGTGTTGGATGAATCTTTCTCTGAACTCGAAGAGGTGGTGGTAACGTCGTTCGGTATCCAACGCGACCGGAAAACGTTGGGTTATGGAGTCAGTGAGATGAAGAGCGACGAATTGGCCAAGGCACCGACAAGCGACGTCACCAACGCCCTTTCCGGCAAAGTGGCGGGTGTGCAGGTCAGCGGGGCAGGGGGTGGTTTCGCGGGATCCAATGTCACCATCCGTGGTTTTTCGACCTTTACGGGCAGTAACCAGCCTTTGTATGTAGTGGATGGTATTCCGCTGGATAACTCGGGCGGTGATAACTCTGTGAATACGGGGGTAGTCAACTCCAGCCGGATATCGGATATCAATCCGCAGGACATCGAAAATATTAGTGTATTGAAAGGTGCGGCAGCGACGGTACTCTATGGGTCTAGGGCCGCTTCGGGTGTTATTCTGATTACCACGAAAAAAGGAAAGCAGGGCACCCGGAATCAGGTAACCGTTGGAACGAATACCGCTGTGGGCACGGTAAGCCGTTTTCCCGATTTTCAAAACGAGTATGCCCAGGGCAGCAACGGCAATTACATCAACAATGTAGCCGGATCATGGGGCCCGAGGATTGAAGGACAAACCGTCGAGAACTGGTTTGGTGAAGATGAAGTGTTGCGCGCATATCCCAACAACATCCGTGATATCCTGCAAAATTCGATATCGTCCCAAAATAACCTTAGCTTTTCGGGTGCGACGGATAAATATGATTACCGGGTTTCGTATGGCTATACCAAAGAGACGGGCTTGGTGCCGAACAACGAGCTGACAAGAAACAACTTATCCGTAAACGTAGGTACCGATGTTTCTGAAAAACTGCACGTCGGTACGTCGTTTTCGTATACCAACAATGCGTCCGACCGGACACAGTCGGGAAACCAGGGAGCCAATCCGCTTTGGCGGGGCATTTATGCGCCACGTAGCTATGACTTGACGAACTTACCCTACGAGGATGAGGAGGGTAACCAATTGTGGTATGCCGCGGAGGACCACCCCTATTGGTCTATCAATCACATTACAAACCACAGGGAGGTTAATCGTTTCTATGGCAACGTAAACCTGAAATACGATATCCTGGATTGGTTGCAAGCCGACTTGAAAGTGGGTACAGACGTGTTCAACAGCACATCAAAAGGGTTTGATGACATGGGTGTACGGAGTAATGCGAACACCAACTCGGCGGGCGCAGGCGGGGTTACAGACCGATCAATGACCGTCCGGAATTTAAACTCCTACTTCACGGTGACGGGCGATCGTAAAATTGGCGAGGATATCCGTATACTGGCTACTGTAGGAAATGAGATTATTGCCAATTACCGCAACACCCTTCGGGCTGATGGCCTGGGCATTGTATTACGGGGCTTTGATCACCAAAAGAATTTTTTAACCTATAATACAGCTTCTTCCACCGGTGTTACCGTGCAGCGTGCCGTGGGTGTGTTTGCCGATTTGGTGTTTGATTACAAGCAGTTCCTTTCGGTGAACGTCAAAGCACGTAACGATTTTTCGTCTACCTTGGCACCGGGGCACCGGTCAATTTTTTACCCGGCTGTAGCAGTAAGCTGGGTACCCACCGAAGCCTTTCCCTCACTCAAATCGGATGTGTTGTCGTCACTCAAAATCAGAGCCAACATTGGTGAAGTGGGCAAAGGCACGGGACCCTATGACACGAATACCTATTACGGTCAGGCAAGCGCCGGTGATGGATTGGGATCTACGGCTGTTAATTTTCCGTTTAATGGCTTAGCAGGTTATACGTTGAGCAACGGCGCCGGCAATCCGCAGTTGGAGCCGGAGTTTACCCGGGAAATCGAATTGGGAACAGAGGTTTCCTTATTTAGCGGGCGAATATTTTTGGATGGGTCCGTTTATCGGCGTGACACACGCAACCTGATTTTCAATGTGCCTGTGCCTTCATCCTCGGGTTTCACCAGCATTTCGACCAATGCCGGCAAATTATCTACGAAAGGGCTTGAACTCTTGCTGCGGGTAGTGCCGGTCAAGAACGAAAATTTCAATTGGGATGCTTCGTTTAACTTCACCACATTCAAATCTATCGTTGAAGAACTTGCTCCCGGTGTAGACAATATTTCCATCGGCGGATTTACCTCACCAAATATCCGTTTGGTGGCAGGTGAGGAATACGGCCAAATCTGGTCCAACGCTTACCAACGGAACGATGCCGGCCAACTCATCATCGGATCCAATGGCTTGCCTTTGCCGACGTCTGCGGTGCAACGGGTGGGTAACCCCAATCCTAAATTCATTCTTGGCTGGAACAATACGCTGACGTACAAAGATTTCACTTTTTCTTTCTTGTTCGACTTTAAATACAAAGGCGACCAAATGTCGCGGACAATTGGCGATTTACGGATCAACGGCGTAGCGGCAGAAACGGCCGAATACCCCCGTTTTAATGCCGACGGCTCTCCCGCTACCCCGTATACCTTTGAAGGTGTGCTGGAAGACGGTACGCCGAATAATATCCCCGTTACGGCACAGCAATACTATGGGTTGCAAGGGAAGTACGTGGCTTGGGAAGGCTATGTGCTGGATGCCACTTTTGTGAAGCTCCGCGAAGCCAACCTGTCTTACCGGTTGCCGGCACGGTTACTGGGTGGCCAGAACGTCATCAAAGCAGTGAACCTCTCGGTATATGGGCGCAACTTGTTTATCTATGCGCCGAACTACCCCCATCTGGATCCCGAGCAAAACTTGTTGGGTATTAGCAATGCCCGTGGGTTGGAGTTTGGTATCCAGCCAACAGCTCGCACCATTGGTGGCAGTATTCGTTTAACGCTCTAATTGGAGACAAAGTTTAAAGTTAAAGAGATGAAAAGGAAGATATCTTTTATTTTATTGACAACAATTGTCGTGTTTTTCGGCTCATGCGAGAAATTCCTCGATGTGAATGACGACCCGAATAACGTGACCGATGTGCAGATTATCCAGTTACTGCCTTCGGTGACCGTCAATGTAGGTTACCTGGGCGCTAGTGATTTATTTCGCTACACGTCACTTCTGGCCCAGCAATTCAGTGGTCACGGCCCGAACACCGGATTTGGCACCTTCCGGGAGTATGAGCGGTATAACATCAATGATTCGGATGTAAACAACCAATGGGTACGCATCTTCGGGACGATACTGAGTGACACGCAGCTGCTGATAGACAAGGCAGAAGAGACCGGTAATCCGCACTACGCCGGCGTGGCCAAATTGCTGAAAGCGTATATTTATCAGATTGTGGTAGATTCGTGGGGAGACGTTCCTTACTTTAACGCTTCCCAACATGCCGAAAACCTGTATCCGGAGGTCGATGATGATGAAGCAATATACGCTGATCTGATCCGGTTAATTGACGATGGCCTGGCTAATATCAACGCACCTACTTCCAACTTATCGCCCAGCCAGTATTCAACTATCTATACAAGCAATGACTGGCCGTCGGCCCGGGAAAAATGGGAGAAATTCGGCAATACATTGAAATTGCGTATTTTCCTGCATTACAGCGCAAAGGATGCCGCTTTTGCTTCCCAGCAAATTTCCAACTTGATCAACAGCGGTGCGGAATTCATGGAAAGCAATGATGACAGCTTTGAAATGCCGTTCCTGGCACAATCACAGCGCCAAAACCCGTTGTATAGCATGGAAAATGGCCAGTTCAGAAACCAGTTCTATCCGAATAGGTTTTTGGTGGACCTGATGAATGACAATGATGATCCGCGCAGGCGCTCCTATTTTGTGCCATTCCCCTACGACTCGAGTCCCGCCACCTACCGGGGGGCCAGCTTCCTCGACATCGAGCCCTCTTCGGCTTATTCCCGCATCCATTCCTATATCTATGGAAACGCTTCGCCCGTAGATCCGACACGGATTAACTCCAATGGCAGCTTACAGGACGGTGCAATTACCTACAGCGGAGACGGCCCTGCCCGCTTGCTGACCTATGCTGAATACAGCTTTATCCGTGCGGAAGCCGCACTGTTGTACGGTGCACCGGGAAATGCCAGCCAGTTTTTTTCTGAAGGCATCCGGGCATCCATGCTGGAAGCCGGAATGGAACAGGCAGAAATAGATGCCTATCTGGCCGCTCATGGAACACTTAGTGGTACCAATGAACAGCAATTGGAACAAATCATCACGGAAAAATACGTGGCAAATTATGCGGTATTGGTTGAGCCGTGGACGGATTATCGGCGGACAGGCTACCCCGCCTTGGTGCCACACCAGCAACCGGCAGCCATCTATGACGAAGTGCCCAGATCGCTGCCATACGCTCAATCTGAAATCAACAATAATCCTCATATCTCCCAAAAATCATCGCTGTTGGAACGGGTGTTTTGGGATACAAGGCAATAATTATCAGTTATATCGCTAATCGCTTTTTTAAATCAATAGACTATGAGAAAGACAATGTTAATGATGGTGTTATTATCGGTGTTGTATACCGTGGATCTACGAGCACAACGGATCCCCCCGGCCGACTCGACGGTGGTAACCACGCACGAAGTGACGGTGAAAGGACAGCGCTTCGGGTATACGGCAACAACCGGCACCCAACCGGTGTGGGACGCCGAGGGCAAGCCAATTGCCGCGGTGCATTATACGTATTATGAACGGAGCGATGTGAAGGACAGGGACGCGCGGCCCCTGGTGATTTCCTTTAACGGTGGCCCGGGGTCAGGATCGGTATGGATGCACATAGCCTATACCGGCCCCCGGCTGCTGAATATCGATGAAGAAGGCTACCCCTTGCAGCCTTATGGCATCAAGGAAAATCCATATTCCATCCTGGATGTGGCTGACATTGTTTTTGTAAACCCGATTAACACGGGATACTCCCGTATTTTGGATAAGGATGCCGATCGAAGCCAGTTTTTCGGCACAAACGCAGATATTAAATACCTGGCCGAATGGTTGAATACGTTTGTGACGAGAACCAACAGGTGGCCTTCTCCGAAATACCTCATCGGTGAAAGTTATGGAACAACGCGGGTATCGGGATTGGCGTTGGAACTGCAGAATGCACAATGGATGTACTTGAATGGGGTTGTGCTGGTTTCGCCGACCGGCCTGGGTATCGAAAGGGGCTCCGCAATGGAAAAAGCGCTTCGTTGGCCGTATTATGCTGCTGCTGCGTGGTTCCACAAGGCTTTGCCAGCAGACTTGCAGCAGAAAGATTTGACAGACATGTTGCCCGAAGTGGAGAAATTTACCATGGATGAACTGATTCCGGCCGTTGCTAAAGGAGGCAGCCTGCCCCAGCAGGAACGGGAGCAGATTGCCGAAAAAATGTCGCGCTATTCGGGTATCGACAAAAATGTGATTTTACAGCACAATTTTGATATTACGACGTCTTTTTTCTGGAAGGAATTACTGCGTGATCGCGGATACACCATCGGCCGGTTGGATTCCCGGTATTTGGGTATCGACTTTAAAGATGGCGGCGAACGCCCCGATTATGCAGCTGAGTTGACTTCCTGGCTGCATTCCTTTACACCGGCTATCAACTATTACTTCAAAAATCAATTGAATTATGATACCGACGTGAAGTATAACTTGTTTGGTCCGGTACATCCCTGGGATAGAAGCAACGACAATACCGGATTGAACCTGCGCCAGGCCATGGCCCAGAACCCTTACCTGCATGTGATGGTACAGTCGGGCTATTATGACGGAGCATGTGATTATTTCAATGCTAAATATAACCTGTGGCAGATGGACCCTTCGGGAAAATTGCTTGACCGGACCAGTTTCAAAGGATACCGCAGTGGCCACATGATGTACCTGAGGAACCAGGATTTGGAGACAGCGAATGAAGATCTCCGTGAATTTATCAGCAACTCAACACCCGCGAAGGATCAGCCGGCAAAATATTAGTGGTCGTGCCATGAGGAAATTATCAATATGTTGTTTTTTAGTATGTGCTGCGCTTTCAAGCGGTATTTGTCAGGATCTGGTCCATGATACCGATGCCGCATTGAAATACCTGGAAACGCGTCGGGATGAGCTAAGCTTGCAATTAAACCGGGGTACAGGTAATACATACAACACCTTGGATGAAATGCTTAGTATCGGCATGTGGGACGAGGTGCTGGCTTATCTTGACTCGGATGCCAATGTCAACCGGGTGGAGAAAGCTGCCCTGCGTGCAGAGTATTGGTGGCTGAATAACGATTTCGAGCAAGCGGAACGCGAACTCCGGTTGCTGAAGGCCACTGCCGAACGGCAATCGCCAATGGTGGCGCGCATGGAGGCAACACTGCTGATCGAGGCCTGGAAACTGCCCGAAGCTGAAGAGCGCTGTAAGGAAGCGTTAGCCGTTTATCCCGGTGATGAGCGGCTTAGAGCCGTGCTTGGCAGGGCGCTGCTGCTGCAAAAGAAATACGAAGATGCGCTTGCGCTGGCCAAGGACATGCAGCGGGTGAATCCGGAGTCGGCATCAGCTTATTTGCTGGAGGGCGACGTATATTTCTGGGACCAACGACCGGCACTCGCCGAGGCGCCGATAATCCGGTGTCTGGAGTTGAACCCGCTGGAACCAAATGCGCGATTCAGCTACGGCTATGCGATATGGCGAAGGATAGATGCCACCCAGCTGGATGCGATGGCGGGCCAATGGGAAGTGGCGTTGGCCATTAACCCGCTACATTTCCAAACCCATTGGCACTGGGGAAACGGCCACACCAATTTGACGTTTGCCGATTATGTCGATAAGGATGAAAAGGCCATACGGTCGAAATTGGAATCCGCCGACCAACTGGTACGGGAAGGCAAGATCGATCAGGCGTTGACAGTGACCCGCGATGTCGAAAATGAATATAAAAGTTCGGTATTGCCATTGATGCACCGTGCATCCATTTATTACAGTGATTTTGACCATCCCGAAAGGCAAGCGCGTTTGGACACCGCCCAGGCTATATTTTTAGATATATTAGCGAGAAAGCCCCACTATGGGCCAGCCCACAATGGCTTGTCTGCCGTCATCAAATCAAAGCGGATTCCGTATCTGGCAACCTACGACGCTGTTACCAACCAGCTAAAAAGCACAGTTATTCATGATTGGGAGAACTTTTCGCGCGTCTTCCCTGACGTGACGTATTACCCCGGTGAGATCGCGAAAGGCATGGTCTGGAATCAATTGTATAGTGCGGTAGTTTATTTCCCGTTTCTGACGAAACAAAACAATGCGTTTGTGATTCCGCCGTTGCACATCGATCTCGCAATTGCCATGAAATCGCCGTATTTCAGGTTCAACACCACGTTTGACAACAGGCAGTGGATGGACATCCGTGGGGTGGGCAGCGGAGCAGCAGACATTGGATACGTGGAGCGTGGCGCATATGGCGAACGGAATGTGATCTTGCATGAATATGTTCATTTGTTCCACGGCCGGGTGCTTACCGATGAGCAGAACCGGCGTATCCGGGCGCTGTACTTCAATGCGATGGAAAAGGGGCTGACTCTGGATTATTATTCACAGAATAATGAATCGGAATACCTGGCACAGACCTATCCGGCTTTCTATGAACCGGTGAAGGTGCACCCGTTGGATTTTAAATCCATGAATACCCAGCAAGATCTGATGAGAAAGGATCCGGAGATGTACCGTTTTTTGGAGGAGCTCACCGCAAAAGAAAAAGCGTACCTCAACGGCGACGAAAGTGCCATGGCGTCAAATTGGGCACAGGTATACCTCAACCTGAGCAATCGAGCTCAGCGGACAGACGCAGATTTGGCAGGCCGTTACCTGGATACGGCACTGATGTATGACCGCCAATATCTGCCGGCGTTGCTGGCCTATGCACGGTTGAAACTGGCTGCGAAGGATTTCGTAAGTGCGGGAAACTACGTGCAACAGGTTGTATCGCTTGACAAGGGGTACGCACCGGCGTATATAGTGAAAGCCGAAATGGTAGGGCAGCAAATGGGCGAGACCGACGAGGCAATCAGCGAACAGGCCGCGCTTTACGGTAGCGCGGTGGACATGGAGGATGACTTTCAGATAAAAGCCCAGAATGCCATTCAACTCCGCACATTTTATCAACGGAACGGGTTAATTGCAGCCGCTGTCCGTGCCGCGGATCATTATGTGGCTATCGGTGCGGAGGTTTCCACCTATTTGCGGGATCGGAAGGACGATGCGCGGGCTTATGCGGCTACAGAACGTGCCTTGCTGGGAATTACTGATCCGTTATCCGAGTTAACTTCTTTGGTGGCCAAAAGACCACAGAATTACAATTTGCGCGGTAATTATGCGGATGCATTGATGGCCAACGGACGGTATGCGGAAGCGATAGCTACCCTGTTGGAAGCGCAGCGCATCCTGGAAGCATCGTCAAGCGGTCGCCCGGATTTTGACTTACGGATCGCTGAAGCGTATGCCATGCAACCGGATAAAGCGGATTCGCTGCGTGTTTATATCGGAAAATTGCTTGTGAACGGACCAGACCCTGACCGGTTGGATGAACTGCATAATCAGCGCCTCGTCCGCCTGCTGGTTACGGCAGGTAAAAGGGAGGAAGCGGAAGCGTTGTTCAGTCAACTTCCCCAGGATGGTAACCGCTTTTATCGTGCTTCCCGGGCGCTATCTGCGGCACAGCTGGCCGTACAGAGCGGCCAGATTGAAGAGGCCGTTGAGTTGTTTGAGCAAGCTATCAAGTATAATCACTATCAGATACAGGCTTACCGTGGGCTGAGAGACTTGTACAACGGCGATGACGCAAAAATCGACCGGTTGGACAAGATGCTTGACCGGTTGAAAGCCGACGTCGCGACGGAATAACGATGTCCGATAGCATGAAAAAACCAATGAATATGAAGAAAAAAAGCGAGTAAAATGAACGGGAGTGTTGGCAGCACTCCCGGAAGGTTAAAAGTTAAACAGGTATCATTAATCTATCAATTAACCCTTAATTAGGCAAAAGTATGAAATACTTTTCAATTAGCAAGGGTATACCAAACGGCAAGTGCTGGTATGCCCGGTCCTCTAAGTTCCTAATCGTTGTGAAGATCACTTGTTTGTTGCTTATTGCATGTGTCGCAGGGGCGTATGCCGAAGGTAAAGCGCAGAAGGTGACGTTGTCTCTCACGAATGCAAAGCTTGAACACGTCTTTAACGAAATCACCAAACAAACGGACTATCGCTTTTTATACAGCGATGACGTGGTCCAGTCATCGGATTTGGTGAGTATTTCGGTAAAGGATGCTGAGTTACAACACGTCTTGAACCGCGTTATTTATCCGCAGGGGATGGCTTATAAAATCATTTCGGAAACGATCATCATCACGCTACCGAAGACACAGTTTGCCAACATGAAGAAAGCGGTACCCGCCTCCGTGCAGGAGGAAGTGGTTATTACCGGATCGGTCACAGACGCGGGTGGAGGAGGCCTGGCCGGAGCGACGGTATCGGTCAAAAATCAGGCGAACGTAGGCACGAAAACGGATGCCGAAGGCAACTTTACGCTACGGGTGCCCAAAAATGCCACTATTCAGGTATCTTATATTGGCTATCTGCCGAAAGAGGTGATGGTGACGAACGAGGGGCCATATCACGTCCAGTTGCAGGAGGACGCGTCGCAGCTGGATGAGGTGGTTGTGGTAGGCTACGGCGAGCAAAGCCGCCGGACAGTGACCAGTGCCATCACACGGGTAGACGGTGAGACATTGAAGGACCTGCCGATGCCTAGTCCCGATCAGATGCTTCAGGGCCGGGCTCCGGGTGTACAGGTGACCGCTGCCTCGGGCGAGCCCGGCGCGGGAATCACGGTGCGGGTGCGGGGAAGTACATCCATAAACGCCAGTTCCGAACCCCTGTATGTCATTGATGGGGTTCCAATAGTGTCGCAGAACCTCGCCAGAACGACCTTCGGGCAGCCTACTAATCCGCTTGCCGATTTAAATCCCTCGGATATTGAATCGATGGAAGTGTTGAAAGATGCAGCCGCAACGGCAATTTATGGTGCAAGGGCGGCCAACGGTGTCGTTTTGATTACGACCAAGCGTGGTAAATCGGGAGAGCCGACAATATCCATTTCTACATATGCGGGCTCTTCCAAGGCATGGAAAGACCCGAATGAACTGCGGGTTGACGGGCCGACGTTTGAATTGCTGCAGAACGAAGCGGCTGCAAATAACTGGATTGACCGTTATGGAAGCCTGGAAGCCTTGGACCCATCCGGAAACGCCTTTTCTGCACCGTACGCGAATCCAGCAGGTGCGACGAATACGAATTGGATAAATCCAATTATGCAACAGGGATCGATGTACAACATAGATGCATCGATTTCGGGAGGCAATGAACGGATACGGTATATGGTGTCTGCCAATAATTTTGACCAGGAGGGGATCATGAAGCCGGTCATGTTTAACCGTAAATCGTTTCGGACTAACATCGACTTTTCGGCCGCCGACTGGCTAAAGTTCGGGACGAGTATTTTTTATTCCAATAGTCGGCGCAATCGGATCCAGAATGGGAATAACATCAATTCCGCATTGGCCAATGCTTTTTTCTACCCAAGTAACATCCCGGCTTATAATGACGACGGATCATACAACCGGCCGGTTTGGGAAAGCCCGCTGGCTATTGTCAACGAGACCGACTACTTGATGAATACAAACCGGATTATCGGTAATTTCTTTGCAGACTGGACGATTATCGAGGGACTGGTGTTCCGGACTACATGGAGTCTGGACAATAATTATATCCAGGAAGACAACTATGCGAACACCAAGATGGTGGCTGGTGCCGGTGTAGGTGGTGAGGCGACAAGCAGCATGGTAAACGACCTGAATTGGATTAATGAGAATATATTGACGTATAAGACGAGCTTCAACTCGGCGCATAATATGGATTTTCTGGCGGGGACAACCTTCCAGAAAAACAAGAATGCATTTGTGACCGCTACGGGACAGGGGTTCCCCAGTGACAGTTTCCGGAAGATATCGTCGGCGGCTGTCAAAAACTCAAGTGGTGACGAAAGCGAATGGGCAATCGCATCGGTATTTGGTCGTATAAACTATGATTACCAGCAGAAATACCTCGTTAGTATCAACATGAGGTATGACGGCTCTTCACGGTTTGGCGCCAACAACCGATGGGGGCTGTTTCCTTCGGCATCTTTGGGTTGGGTGATGTCTGACGAAGCTTTTATGCAACAATTGCCGGTGATTTCGCAATGGAAATGGCGGGTGAGTTATGGCGTAACCGGTAACCAAAGCGGTATCGGTAATTATGCTTCGCTGGGATTGTGGGGTGGACAGCGCGGCGGTTATCGGGGTGGTGGCGGAACTACACCCGGAGCCGGTGGATCGGCCTCCTATGGCGATTTAGCAGGCTTCAATCCGGTGCAATTAGCGAACCCCGACTTGAAATGGGAAACAACAGCGCAGTTTAACGTCGGTATGGATTTAAGCTTCTTTAATAATCGCTTGGGTCTGACTATTGACTACTACGACAAGCAAACAAGGGATCTTTTGTTGGAAGTGCCCACCCCTCGCTCAATAGGTTATAGTGTGATGTTGCAAAACTACGGCCAGATGGAAAACAAGGGGGTCGAAATCGGTATTAATGCCACGGCGATTACAAATGAGCAGTTTTCGTGGGACATCAATTTCAACGCGTCGCAAAACAGAAACTTGATTAAGAAGCTGGCATCGCCTTTTAATCAGTTTACGAGGGAATATATCCGGCTGGAAGAAGGGTATCCGTTGTATTCATTTTATGTGCACGAACAACTGGGGGTAGATTCGCAAACAGGCGATATCATCTGGCAGACAGGCGACGATGGCGAGTTTAACGTGAATAGGGACCGCTTCATTTCGGATAAAAATGCATGGCCCGATTTCCAGGGTGGCTTGACCAATACCTGGCGCTATAAGGATTTTGATTTGTCCGCGTTCCTTCAGTTCAGTTATGGAAATTATGTATTCAATTACAATCGCTATTTTTTCGAACACGGTGGCGAGCGGACCACGGGCTACAGCGCGCAACAGCTGGATAGGTGGCAGCAACCGGGTGATGTGACCGATATTCCCAGAATGGCAAACATCAACTATAATGTCAACTATCGCCCGTCGAGACACATTGAGGATGCGTCCTATCTGCGGCTGAAGAATATCAGCCTGGGTTATTCGCTGCCGAGCAATGCCATTCAAAAATTGGGGCTAAGCCAGCTGCGGCTGTACGTATCGGGGCAGAACGTACTGACATTTACCAAATATAGCGGATTGGATCCGGAAGTGTCGGTAAGTCCGTCGGAAACCGTTCAGGGCGTCGATCAAGGTGTAATGCCACAACCGAGAGTGTGGATGGGAGGAATAAATCTAACATTCTAAAAATTACTATTATGAGAGTTTTAGTCGTTATATGTGCGGGATTACTGACGTTTTCTGGATGCAACTTATTGGAGTTGGAACCTGTTTCCCAAATTACAAGCAATCAAGCTTTTTCTGATCTGAATAGTGCCGAGGGAGCCGTCAACGGGATGTATAACAACTTGCAAACGCCGTATATGTGGCGTGTGCAGGTTTTGTCCGACGTGGCCTCGGACATGTCGCAGCAGATTGATACCTGGGATGCATTGATTGCCACCGACGAATTTAACTGGAGCGTAGACAACTCTGAGGTGGAAGATTTGTATACATCGTTTTACCGGTGTATCGATATTGCAAACAATATCATCGCTTATGTGCCCGAAATGGCTATCGACCAAGGTATAAAAGACGATATGCTGGGGCAGGCATACTGGGTCAGGGGGCTGGCTTATTTTGATTTGGCCCGCTTCTTCGGGGGGTATCCCGAGGTGTATGGCGAATTGGGGGCAGTGATCGTCCTGACGCCTTCTTCGGGTGTTACCGAAAATGACTTGAAACCGAGAAGCACACTAGCCGAAACATACGGGCAGGCCGAGTCGGATTTGCTTGAGGCGTTGCAGCTGCTGCCCGAGACCCGCTCGTCTACGGTATTGACCAAAGGAAAGGCTACAAAAACCGCGGCCCGTGCATTGCTGGCCCGGTATTACCTGTACAATCGGCAGTGGGATCTGGCTGAACAATATGCAACCGATGCGATTGCAGGGAAGCCCCTGAACGTACCGTTTATGAATATTTTCCGGAATAAAAATACCGAAGAGTCATTATTTGAAGTGCAGTTTAGCAATGTGGATATCAATGGGCTGCGTAACTGGTATTATCCATCCAACCTGAGCGCGCGGGGAGGTACCGCACTCCATCAGGCGACGTACGAGGCGATTGTAGCCGACCCTGCGGATGTGCGCGCGCAGTTGATCGCACAGAACCCGGGCAGGTCGGTTTACTATCCCACGAAATGGGATGATGCACAGGAAGGGGATAATTTTCAATTGCTTCGACTCGCAGAACAATACCTCATACGTGCCGAAGCGAGAGCCGAACTGGATGACTTCGATGGCGCGTTGGCCGATTTAAATGCCGTGCGTGCAAGAGCAGGTGTAGCGGCACGGACGGCCGCGGGCAAAGAAGACATCATTTCGGCCATCCTGGCCGAGCGACGCCTGGAATTTGTGGGCGAGGGTCAGCGCTGGTTTGATGTCATCCGGCGCGGGCTCGGTACAACGGCGTTCACCAATATTGTGCGGACCACCGGGAGCCAACCCAGCTATTCGTTAGCGAATCCCGGCAGGCAAGTTATGCCCATCCCCTCGGTAGAAACCAGGGCAAATAACAATATACAGCAAAATGAGGCATACCGGTAAGCTGAAAAAATTTAGTTATTAACAATTAATTTGCTTAAAAATGAGGATAAAACAATTAGCTGCTGTGTTGATGGCCCTGACGATAGGCGTTTTTAGCGACGTTTATGCGCAGGATATCAAAATCAATCCCGATTCGGCAGTCACGACCAACCATCAAGTGGTGATAAAAGGCCAGGCAGTCAAGTTCAGTGCCACCACGGGTATGCAGCCCGTATGGGACGCCGACGGAAAAGCCCGTGCCGGAATCTTTTATACGTATTATAAGCGGACGGACGTGTCCGAGCAGGATACGCGGCCCTTGGTCTTTTCCTTCAATGGTGGCCCCGGCGCCGGTGCGCTGTGGATGCGCCTTGGTTATACGGGTCCGCATCGCATTAAAATTGATGAAGAGGGCTTCCCGATCCAGCCTTACGGCGTTGAAGATAATCCCTACTCATTGCTGGATGTCGCCGATATTGTCTACATCGAGCCGGTCAATACCGGGTACTCAAGACCGGTGAACGGGGTGCCTGCCGACGAGTTCTTCGGCGTAAAAACGGATGTACAATACCTCGCCCAATGGATCACAACGTTTGTTTCTCGGAACAACCGGTGGATCTCGCCCAAGTACCTGGTAGGCGAAAGTTACGGAACTACCCGGGTCTCCGGCCTTTCCCTGGAGCTGCAAAGCCGCCATTGGATGTATATCAACGGGGTGGTGCTGGTTTCGCCTACCGGCCTGGGGGTTCGCCGCGATGGGCCGGTGGCCGATGCGAACCGATTGCCTTATTACGCGGCAACGGCGTGGTTCCATAAAAAGCTGCCGGCCGATCTGCAGCAAAAAGATCTGACGGATGTGCTGCCGGAAGTGGAGGCGTTTACCATCAATGAATTGATCCCGGCAATAGCCAAAGGTGGTTTTATCGACGCAAATGAACGAAAATCCGTTGCTGATCGGATGGCGCGTTACATGGGGATTTCAAGTGAAGTCATTCTTCAACATAATTTAGCCGTGCCCGCGCAGTTTTTCTGGAAAGAACTTTTGCGAAAAGAAGGGTATACCATCGGTCGCCTCGATTCGCGTTACTTAGGCATTGACCGGACAGTCGCTGGCGAGCGGCCGGATTATTCGCCGGAAAATACCACCTGGCAGCATATTTTTACACCGGCAAACAATTACTACTATACCAATTACCTGAACTATCACACCGATCTGGAATACTACGTGGCCGGCCATACCCGACCGTGGCCGCGTGAAGGAGCGGAAACGGAGACCGCGGGGGAAGATCTCCGGCAGGCGATGGCCATGAATCCGTTTATGCACCTGCTGGTGCAATCCGGATACTATGATGGGGCGTGCGATTATTTCAATGCGCAGTACAACATGTGGAACCTCGATCCCAGCGGTAAGCTGAAAGAACGCATGCACTGGAAAGGGTATCGCAGTGGACACATGATGTACCTGCGGCACGAAGATTTAATCACTTCCAATGAAGATTTGCGTGATTTCATCAGGCAGACGATTCCTGCCGAGGGTGTCCCTGCAAAATATACGGTTAACTGAGTAAACACTTCGTTATGAAGAAACTTGTTTTTATCCTGCTGCTTTTTACTTGTATCTGTAAAGCGCAGGACATGTCGTTCAATCCAGACTCGGCCGTAACGACTTCCCATCAGGTGACCATCAACGGACAAACCGTCAAGTTTAACGCGGTGACGGGCATGCAGCCGGTATGGGATGAAGCCGGAAAGGTCATCGCCGGGGTTTTTTATACGTATTATTACCGCACGGATGTCGCCGATCAGGCGACCCGGCCTATTGCTTTTTCCTTCAACGGAGGCCCGGGCGCCGGCGCGCTGTGGATGCGTTTGGGCTATACCGGTCCGCACCGTGTGCGGATTGATGACGAAGGCTATCCCATCCAGCCCTATGGCGTAGAAGACAATCCGTATTCGTTATTGGATGTGACCGATCTGGTATACGTGGAGCCGGTTAATACCGGATATTCCCGTCCGGTCGGCGATGCGCCGCTTGAACAGTTTCTGGGTATCAACAATGACCTGCGGTACCTGGGCAACTGGCTGTCTACCTTCGTGAGCCGTCAGAACCGGTGGACGTCCCCCAAATACCTTATCGGCGAAAGCTATGGAACATACCGGGTATCCGGACTCGCGCTGGAACTGCAAAACAGGCACTGGATGTATGTCAATGGTGTGGTATTGGTCTCTCCCGGTACACTGGGGTTCTGGCGGTATGGCCCCGTGGGCGACGCCAATTTGCTGCCCTATTACGCAGCCACTGCCTGGTACCATAAGAAACTGCCGGCAGATTTGCAGCAGAAGGATTTGGAAGAAGTGCTCCCCGAAGTGGAAGCCTATACCGTGGATTCGCTGATACCTGCCCTTGTGCGGGGCGGTTACCTGGATGAAGGAAAGAAGCAGGTTATCGCCCGTCAAATGTCGCGGTATATGGGCATTTCGGAAACGGCTATTTTGCAGCACAACCTGGTGGTACCCATGTCCTTTTTCTGGAAGGAGTTATTACGTGCGGAGGGGTATTCCATCGGGAGGCTGGATTCGAGGTACCTGGGTATCGACCGGAAGGTCGCAGGCGAAAGGCCCGATTATGCAGCTGAAAATACGTCGTGGCAGCACACCTTTACCCCGGCAAACAACTATTACATCAAAAATTACCTCAAGTACGACACCGATCTGGAATATTACGTAGCTGGCCATGCTTCCTGGAACCGGTTTGCTCTGGAAAATAAAACCGGCGAGAGCCTGCGGCAGGCCATGGCCATGAATCCGTTTTTGCATGTGCTGGTCCAATCGGGATATTATGACGGGGCCACGGATTATTTCAATGCGCAATACAACCTCTGGCAGATGGACCAAAGCGGTAAGCTGAAATCCCGGATGGATTGGAAGGGCTACCGCAGCGGCCATATGATGTATTTGCGGAAGGACGATCTGAAAACAGCCAATGATGACCTCCGTGCGTTTATTGCAAAGACCTTGCCCGGCGAAGGGGTGCCGGCAAAATACAGTGTGGAGTAACTTAACAACGATGCTATGAAGCGTATATGGATAGTAACCGTCGCCTGTTGCTTGTTTTGTGTCGGCTTGAGCAGTGGGGCACATGCCCAGGGCCGGGTGGCCGGGGCGCCGGAAAGAGCCGAGGGAGAGGGTCCGTGGGACCAACTGATTATCCGCGGTGTCACTTTGATAAACAGTACGCTCTCGCCACCTATCGGCCCTGTGGATATTGTGGTGGAAGGCAATCGGATCGTTGATGTAGTGACCGTGGGGTATCCCGGGGTACCGGTAAACGAGTCTCGCCGGCCGAAGCTCCGTGAAGGCGGTAAAGAACTGGATGCGACGGGCATGTACCTGATGCCTGGTTTCGTAGACACACACGCCCATATCGGTGGATCGCAGGCTGCTTCGGCAGAATACGTCTTTAAGTTGTGGATGGCGCATGGTGTCACGACGATCGCTGATCCGGGATGCGGCAACGGCCTGGACTGGGTATTGGACCAACGGGAGAAAAGTGCGGCAAATACCATCACGGCACCCCGCATCAAGGCTTATGCCCGGTTTGGGCAAGGCTCCAGCACCCCGATCAGTACGGAAGAACAGGCGATTGCCTGGGTTCGTGCAAATAAGGATAAAGGTGCGGACGGCATCAAGTTTTTCGGAGCCGAACCGCACATCATGGACGCGGCCATCCGGGAAAACAAACGGCTCGGATTGCGATCGAAGACCCATCACGCACAGGTATATGTGGGGCGGTGGAATGCATTGAACAGCGCGCGGGCGGGGCTTACGTCGCTCGAACACTGGTACGGTCTGCCGGAGGCTATGTTTACCGACCGTACGGTGCAGGACTATTCGCTGTCATATAATTACCAGAATGAGCAGGATCGCTTCGGTGAGGCGGGACAATTGTGGGAACAGGCGGCCGAGCCTTATTCCGAAAAGTGGAACCAGGTAATGGATGAACTGATTGAACTGGATTTTACGCTGTCGCCCACGCTGGTCATTTACGAAGCCAGCAGGGATCTGATGCGGGCCAGACGGTCGGAATGGCATGAGGACTATACGTTGCCATCGCTGTGGGAGTTTTACAAACCCAACCGGGTTTCACACGGCTCCTATTGGTTCAGCTGGGGGACTGAGCAAGAACTGAAATGGAAGCGGAACTATCAGTTGTGGATGAAGTTTGTGAATGAGTACAAGAACCGGGGTGGGAGGGTGACCGTGGGTACGGATGCCGGATTTATCTACGCGTTGTACGGATTTGCGTACCCGCGGGAAATGGAGTTGCTCAGGGAGGCAGGTTTCCATCCGCTGGAAGTGATAAAAGCGGCCACGCTGAATGGCGCTGAATCGTTGGGCATGGATAAGGAAATCGGCAGTGTGGAAATCGGTAAGCTTGCGGATTTTGTGATTGTGGACCAGAACCCGCTTGAAAACCTGCAGGTATTGTATGGCACGGGAGCCATACGCGTAACGGAAGAAAACGAGGTGGTTCGCGTAGGCGGGGTGAAGTATACCGTAAAAGACGGGATCGTTTACGATGCCAAAAAATTGCTGGAAGATGTGCGTAAACTGGTTGCGGAAGAAAAGGCCAAAACGAATTATGAAATCCTTCAACCAGGCATCTATCATCATTCGGTATTCAAATAGGATTACAAATAACTATTCCTGAAAGGAAAGAATCCATCATTAACGCTTTATGTCGGCCGGGGTACCCGTAGCAGCAGGCTTGCTCCGGCCGCATGAAGTTGTTTTTCAAATTGTTTGTTATGATTAGTCAAGACGTGCAGGGCCCCGCTTTTGATAATACAGAAATCGCTTTCCGGCATAAAGATCTGCCGGCATTGAAAAAAGCGTATCGGCTTTTTAAATTGATGTCTTACCGATGGCCGCTGGTACTGGGACTTCCCCTGTTGGATGTTGCACTAAGGCTGCGGTTACCGGTGGATGGCTTGGTTCGCCGAACGATATTCGATCATTTTTGCGGAGGAGAGTCTATCGAAAAATGCAGCGTTGCCATTACCCAATTGGGCTGGCTGGGGGTGGGGACAATTTTGGATTATTCAGTGGAAAGCGGAGATAGCGATGTGGATTTCGACCGGACGGGTGCGGAGATTCAGGCTACCATCCGCTACGCTGCCGGTAATCCGCTTGTCCCATTTGCTGTGGTAAAGCTGACGGGATTAGGTAGCTTCCGTTTATTGGAAAAGGTAAGCGCGAAGCAGTCGCTGACGAAATCGGAAACGGAGGCTTTTGGAAAATTGAAAAATAGATTCTTTAGCATTTGTGAAGCCGCCAGCCGTTACAATGTTTCGTTGTTGATTGACGCGGAGCATTCCTGGATTCAGGATACTGTTGATGCACTGGCCCTTGAAGCGATGAAACTGCATAACCACACCCGTCCGTTGATTTATAATACGTACCAATTGTACCGTTCCGACAAACTGGCGTCATTGAAAACTGACTATGACCAATCTCGGAAAGACGGGTTTTATCTGGGTGCTAAAGTCGTGCGCGGAGCATATATGGAACTGGAACGGAGAAGGGCATCCCAACTTGGTTATCATTCGCCCATTCATGCCGATAAGGCGGGAGTGGACAAGGATTTCGATGAAGCGGTTTCTTTCTGCCTGGATCACATTAGCCATATCGGTTTGGTTTTAGGTACGCACAACGAGTCCAGTTGCAGCTTGGCGGCAATGAAGATGGCAACGCTGGGAATCCCGGCAAACCATCCTGGTGTGTATTTCTCACAGTTATTGGGCATGAGCGATCACATCAGCTTTAATCTCGCGCATACGAAGTTCAACGTAGCTAAATATATGCCCTACGGCCCGGTGAAGCATGTGATGCCTTATCTTTTGCGCAGGGCGCAGGAAAACGCTGCGGTGGCTGGGCAAAGTGGCCGTGAGCTTTCGTTGTTGAAGCAGGAGATCCGCCGCAGGAAGAATACAACTGCTGCCATAACGGATGAAAAAGAGCCAATTTCGTAGTGTTTTTTGAAAGTTCTTGTGTTTTATTGAAGGTTCTTCTTAATATTGGGTATTCTTGAATGGATACACTAAAACACGAAGAGACGATGAAGATAACGATATTGGACGGATACCCGTTGAATCCCGGCGATCTGAGTTGGGAATACCTGGAGAAATACGGCGATCTCACGATACACGAACGGACGAAGGTGGCTGAAATCGCCGAACGGGCTGCGGGTGCCACAGCGGTTTTAACCAACAAGGTGCCGCTGGATGCTGATGTGTTGAAGCAATTGCCCGATCTGAAGTATATCGGTGTGCTGGCTACCGGCTATAACATTATCGATATCACGTATGCCAAGCAACACGGAATTGTAGTAACCAACGTACCGGGCTACAGCACCCAATCGGTGGCACAGCTGACGTTTGCCCTTCTGTTGGAGCTTTGTCACCATGTGCAACGGCATAGCGATCGGGTAAAAGAAGGCAAATGGTCACAGTCGCCCGATTTCAGCTTTTGGGATTACCCACTGATGGAGCTTGCAGGGAAAACCATGGGCATCATTGGCTTTGGCGACATCGGTAGGCAGGTCGCGGATATCGCATCAGCATTCGGCATGCAGGTGGTGGCCCAAAGCCGCACGGAAACCGATCAATCTCACCGTAGCAATTTCCGGTGGGTAGGGCTGGATGAACTGCTGGAACAGGCGGACGTGGTAAGCCTTCATTGTCCGCTGACACCACAAACGCAGGGACTGATCAATACGGATACGCTGGCAAAAATGAAACCCAGCGCTTTTTTGCTAAATACCTCCCGCGGACCGTTGGTGGAAGAGGAGAGCCTTGCCGTTGCCTTGAATGCCGGTAAGCTGGCCGGGGCCGGGGTGGATGTATTGGCAATGGAGCCGCCGCGCGCGGACAATCCGTTGATTGCCGCGAAAAACTGCCTGGTAACGCCACATATTGCCTGGGCGACTAAAGAAGCCAGGGCCCGGTTGATGGGTACCGTTGAGGAAAACCTGAAGGCTTTCCTGGCCGGCCAACCCGTTAATGTGGTTAATCCCTAGTTATGCATATCCTCATCGCTCCGAATGCTTTTAAACACGCAGTTGATGCTGCCACGGCGGCGCAGGCTATTGAGCGTGGGTTGCTGACGAGCCACCTATCTTGTACATGCGAATGTTTTCCGATAGGCGACGGCGGCAATGGTACGTGTGAATTGATCGTTGATCGCCTGCGGGGCGAATCGGTTCACGTGCAGGTGGCGGATCCACTTGGTAGGCCGGTAACAGCTGCGTTTGGTTTGGTTGAAGGCGGGCAGACGGCCGTGATTGAAATGGCCGATGCCTCGGGACTGCATTTGCTGGCGCCGGAAGAACTGAATCCTTTGCATGCGCAATCGTACGGCACGGGCCAATTGATTAGCGCCGCGTTGGACAGGGGTGTCGGGAAAATCATCATTGGTATGGGCGGATCGGCTACCGTGGATGGCGGGAGCGGTATGCTCCGGGCGCTTGGTGTGCGTTTTTTGGATAATAACGGGAGAGAAATAACCGATTTACCGGTCGGCTTAGAAGCGTTGCATACGATAGATCTATCCAGTCTGGATAGACGGCTGCAGCAGGTGGAGGTGACGGTGCTCTGTGACGTAGACAATCCACTGCTTGGCGAAGCTGGTGCAGCACACGTATTCGGCCCGCAGAAAGGTGCATCTGCTGAACAGGCCAACCAGTTGGATAGTCTGTTGGGCCATTATGCTGCAGTGATACAAAGCACAACTGGAAAAGACATCGCTAAGCGCCGTTCGGGCGGCGTGGCCGGGGGAGCCAGTGCGGGGTTGGCCGGCGTATTGGGGGCGAAGCTGGTCAATGGTATCGACTATTTCCTGGATATGACCGAATTTGATACGGCATTGTCACGAAGCCACCTCGTAATTACGGGCGAGGGCAGTATTGATAACCAAACCTTACAAGGAAAAGGCCCGTATGGCGTGGCCAGCCGGGCCAAACGGGTGGGGCTACCTGTGGTTGGCCTGGCGGGGAAGATACCTGTTGAGGTAAGCAACGAACTTGCTGCCTATTTCGATACGTTGTTGGCCATAGGCAATGGGCCCGCAGCGCTGGACGATGCGTTGGCGGATACCGCGGATAACCTGGCCCGGACAGCACAACAGCTGGGAAACCTGCTTGCGGTTTTATAGCAATTTTTTATGTTTGTGAGGTAAAATCCATTGAAGTTGCCAATTAAATACCATTAAAATGAAAAAAAACCAATTGTCCCTGTTTCTCGCATGCGTTATCTGTTTTTTTGCTATGGGCAGCCATGCCCAGGAAACACAATACGAGCCGCCGGCGTTAAGTAATCCGGATTCCTGGTCGCTGGTCTTGCTGCCCGACCCCCAGAGCTATGTGAAATTTGAGCGCAATCAGGGCATCCTGGAGCTGATGACAGGCTGGATCAGCGAACAGATTGAACCGTTGAACATCGGCATGGTACTTTGTACGGGCGATTTGGTGGAGCACAACGATTGGCTGAATCCGAATGGCACACAAGGCAACCAACCGGGTAAACAGCAGTGGGAGGCCGTAGCGCGCGCTTTCGGCCGGCTTGACGGCAAAGTTCCTTATGTAGCAGGTACAGGAAACCACGATTACGGCGTGAAGAATATCGAGTACCGACGCACGAACTATAACCAGTATTTCCCGGTAGATAAAAATCCACAATCACAGAAGTTGCTCCGTGACGTAGGGATTGACAACGACGGTTACCCGTCGCTTACGAATGCAACCTATGAATTTACCTCGCCGCATGGGCGGCAGTTCCTGATCATGGTACTTGAATTTGCACCGCGCGACACCGTGCTCCGCTGGGCATTGGAGACGGTGAATCAGGAACGCTATGCCGGGCATACGGTAATCCTGCTCACCCATTCGTACCTCAATTCGGCGAGCGAGCACATAATAAAGGAAGGTTACCCGATTACGGATGGCAACTATGGTGCCGCGGTATGGGAAAAATTGGTGGAGCCATCGACGAATATACAACTGGTCATTAGCGGTCATATTGGCGATCCGGACAATGTGTTGGGCCATATCGGTTTTCGCACAGATACGAATGCCGGCGGGAAAACGGTGAACCAGATGGTGTTTAACGCCCAAGCGTTAGGCGGCGGCTGGCACGGCAATGGCGGCGACGGCTGGTTGCGTTACCTGGAGTTCATGCCCGATGGCCAAACGGTGAAAGTGAGGACGTTTTCGCCGCTTTTCGCCATATCGCCCGCCACGCAGTACCTGGCGTGGCGCACAGACGATTATGACGAATTTTCGTTTGAACTGGATTAACGGATCTTTAATCCCTCAATTTCTCAGCGCCTTCCTTAATTTCTTCCACCACGCCTGGATCCAGCAGGGTGGTGATATCGCCCAGATTGGACGTATCACCCTCGGCTATTTTCCGAAGGATGCGCCGCATGATTTTACCGGAGCGGGTTTTTGGCAGGCCGCTGACAAACTGGATTTTGTCCGGCTTGGCAATGGCACCGATAATACGGCTTACGGTTTGGTTGATGTCTTGCCGGGTCAGGTTTTCGTCTACGTGATGGCCCGAAGCGATAACGTATGCGTAAATGCCCTGACCTTTGACTGGATGGGGGTAACCCACGATAGCCGACTCGACCACATCGCTGTGCATGTTGATGGCGTTTTCCAGCTCGGCCGTGCCGATGCGGTGGCCCGATACGTTCAATACATCATCCACGCGCCCGGTAATGCGGTAATAGCCATCTTCGTTGCGCAAGCACCCATCGCCCGTAAAGTACATGTTTTCATAGGTCGAAAAATACGTTTGCCGGCAACGGTCATGGTCGCCGTACGTGGTGCGGATCATGCCCGGCCAGGGGAACCTGATGCATAGGTTGCCGCTCACGCCGTTGCCTTCCAGTTCCTTCCCGTTTTCATCAACGAGCACCGGTTGGATACCGGGGAGCGGTAGCATGGCGAAACTGGGGATGGTAGGGGTGATGCCGGCAATGGGCGAGATAAGAATACCGCCATTCTCGGTTTGCCACCAGGTATCCACAATCGGCGCCTTTCCCTTGCCGATTTTTTCATTGTACCAATTCCACGCTTCTTCATTGATGGGTTCGCCCACACTGCCGAGTTTATGGATGCTACTGAGGTCTTTCCCGTCCACATACTCGTCGCCCGCAGCCATCAGCGAGCGGATGGCCGTGGGAGCCGTATACAGGATATTTACCCGATGCTTCTCAACGATATCCCAGAAACGGCCGGCATCCGGCCACGTTGGAATACCTTCGAACATCAGTGATGTAGCGCCTTGCGAGAGCGGACCGTAAATAATATAGGAATGCCCCGTAATCCAGCCGATGTCGGCCGTACAGAAATAGACTTCATCGGGTTGGTATTGGAATACGTTGGCAAACGTATAACCGGTATAGACCATATACCCGCCACACGTATGTACCACGCCCTTCGGTTTGCCCGTGGAACCCGATGTGTAGAGGATGAACAGCATGTCTTCCGCATCCATTTCTTCAGCAGGACAAGCCGGGTTGCCCTGGGTTTCTACTTTTGTAATTTCATCTTCCCACCATACGTCGCGGCCTTTGATCATGGACACTGGTGTGCGGGTCCGGGTTAGTACAATCACACGGTCCACCGTTTTGCATTGTACCAGCGCATCATCTACGATATTCTTTAACTCGATGGTTTTTGTGCCCCGGAATCCGCCATCGGAAGTGATGACCAGCTTGCAACCGGTGTCATTGATGCGGTCGGCGATAGATTGCGCCGAAAACCCACCGAAAACAACCGAATGGATGGCCCCGATACGGGCACAAGCCAACACTGCAATAACCAGTTCGGGTACCATCGGGAGGTAAATACATATCCGGTCGCCCTTACGTACGCCGTTATTTTTCAATACGTTTGCGAATTGCTCTACTTTTTCAAGTAGTTGCTTATAGGTAAGCACCCGATGTGCTTCATTGGGATCGTTAGGCTCCCAGACAATCGCTGGCTTATCACCTAGTTGATAAATATGCCGATCCAGGCAATTCTCCGTGATGTTGAGTTTCGCACCTTCAAACCATCGTATGTCAGGCTCCTTGAAATTCCAGGTTAATACATTATTCCATTTACGGCGCCAATAGAAGTGATCGGCGATTTCCGCCCAGAATTCCTCAGGTTTTTCTACGCTTTCCTGATAAACCTTTTGATACTCCTCAAATGACTTGATTTGCAAATTCATATTTAGTTTAACTTTTTTGTGTTATTTTGTCGAACAATAAATCGGCCTATTTGGTGTATAGAACGGGCTAATTTACGTACTTTTTGCAAAAAAGCGAATTTTCCGCACGTGCTGCCGAATTACAAACGAAGGTTTCTGGACACATTGCTCTTCAGTAATGTATTTATTGCTTGCTGTGCCGTTGCGCAGGGAGGTATGACGTATCTTTTGCTTTCGTTGCCGATAGATAATACGGTGCTGGCTATCCTCGGGTGCGCAACGCTTGCGTTGTACAACTTTAGCATGATTCTGGCGAAACCGCAACACCCCGAAAGTTCGCCGTTCAGGCGGGTGCGATGGGTATTCAGGCATGAGCGGTCGCTCTGGATGTGGACCGGGGCAGCGCTGATTACCGCATTTTTGCTTGGTTTGCAGCTGCACATGCCATCGTTTATATTGCTGGGGGTAATGGGAGTTATGGGCGTAGCTTACAACCTGCCTATTGTGCGGGTGGCCGGTGAACGGCGACGGGCAGGACTGCGGCAGATTACCGGATTGAAGTTGTTCTACATTGGCCTGGTGTGGGTGATGAGTAGCGTGTTGCTTCCGGTAGCGGAAGCATATCACGATAATATCACTATTTTATGGCCGCATGTATGGCAGTTGATGGCATGGGTGTTCCTTTTCGTGGTGGCCATTACCATCCCGTTTGATATCCGCGATATCTATCAGGATCGGTATTATGGGTTGAAAACCATTCCAGTGTTGGTGGGTGAGCGTAGGGCATTGGTACTATCTACGGCATTGTTGACGGCGCAGATGGGTTGGGTTTGGTTTAGTGATTACCCGTTAGACATCCGATTGGCGTTAGTTACCGCGTCAGGGCTATGCCTGTCCTTTATTTTAGTCCCACCAATCAAGAAGAATGAATATTACTATTTTCTGTTCCTCGATGGCACCATGTTATTGCAGTTTGTCGCCGTATGGTTGGTGTTACGTTGTTGAGTCTTCTCCTGTGAGGTGGGCGATGACCTTCTGAACGAGTACATCCGCTATTTTAAAATAGCTTTCTACGCTCCATCCCGCCACATGGGGGCTGCACATCACCCGGTCGTGCGCCAACAGGGGTTCGTACCAGGGCTGATCGGCCAGTGCCGGAAATTTTTCAACAGGCAACACGTCGAATGCTGCGCCTAGTATCCGCCCTTGATCGAGGGCATTTAACACGGCGGCGATATCTACGATTTCGCCACGGGCGCCGTTCAGGAAGAATATGGGTTTGCGGAAGCGGGCCAGGTATGCCGCATCGACCATGCCGCGCGATACTGTGGTTAGTGGGATGTGCAGGCTGACCACATCGGCTTGTGCTGTTACTTCGTCCATAGTGGCTTCTGTAGCGTACCGATCGCTGAACCCGGTCTTGTATTTATCGTATGCAACCACCTTCACGTCGAAGCCCGCCAACTTGCGGGCCATGGCCCCCCCGTTATTGCCATAGCCGATGAGAGCCACGGTGCGTCCTGCCAGTTCCAACCCTCGGTTCTCCTCACGTCGCCATAAGCCATCCTTGATTTCGGCGTGGCCACGGTACAGGTTATTCATCAGTCCCAGTAGCATGCCCACCATGTGCTCGCCCACGGCATTGCGGTTCCCTTCGGGGGCATTGAGGAGGATAATCCCTTTTTGCTGCGCATAGGCCTCATCGATGTTGTCCATACCGGCGCCCCCCCGTGCGATAAACGTAAGCTGCGGCGCTGCATCCATGAATGCTGCATCGACCCTGAACTTGGAGCGGATCACCAAACCAGTATATTGGTGTATAATTTGCAATACCTCATCTTTATTGATAGCAGGCAGGTAATCAAACGCGATGTTTTTTTCATTGAGCTTTTCCGCAAAAACGGGGTGTATGTCGTCCACAATAAGTAGCCGGGTAGCGAGGTCAGTCATATTCGTTGAGCTATGTCGTTGGTTAATGTGATGAAATCGGTCACGGCGAGCCGTTCCGCACGCAGGTCGTAGAATGGGTTCATGCCCATTTTTTCTTTCGGGATAACGCCCGACAGGGCATTTCGCAGCGTTTTGCGCCGTTGGTTGAAAGCCGCTTTCACGATACGCCAAAATAGGCTTTCATCGCAGCCCAATACCGCTTCGCGTTTGCGCGTGAGTCGGATAACCCCAGAAAGCACTTTGGGAGGTGGTACAAATGCGCCAGCCTTGACCGTAAAGAGGTATTCGACTTCATAATAGGCTTGTACCAATACGCTGAGGATGCCGTATTCCTTGCCGCCTGGCTGGGCGGCACAACGTTCGGCAACTTCTTTCTGAAACATGCCCACTACTTCAACTACGCGATGGCGCTCTTCCAATACCTTGAACAGGATCTGGGAGGATATATTGTAAGGAAAATTGCCAATAATGGCCAACTTGCCGGTGACATACGTATTGAAATCCATCGCCAGGAAATCACCGTGGATAAGCCTGTTCCCAAGCCCGGGGTATCGATCATGCAGGAACCGTATGGATTCCTCGTCAATATCGACGAGGAAGGTCTTGTAACCCTTTTCATTCAGTAACTGGTCCGAAAGGATGCCCATCCCCGGCCCCACCTCCAATACCGTATCATACCCCAGTTGCGGGCGGAGGGCGGCTACAATCCTGGCGGCGGTATGTTTATCCGTTAGGAAATGCTGCCCCAGGTGTTTTTTTGCGCGGACGCTACTCATGGATGTGTTGGATTGCTGTAAGCCGAGCAAAAGTAACCTTTTTTTGTAACTTTACGGATTGCACCCTAAAATTCCTACTTTTCCGCTATAGAAATCGCTTCTCAGCGGCAGCGGAGAGATTAATAAAGTTGCTTTTTTTCTGTGTGCAATTATAATTGCATATAAAAGCAACTTTATCTAAGTTTGGTAGCCAAAGAACACATTGGATATGAGTGATAAACTGAAAATAGGGATATCGATAGGTGACGTAAATGGCATCGGGCTCGAAGTAATCATTAAGGCGTTGATGGACAGCAGGGTACTGGAGTATTTCACCCCCGTTGTTTACGGAAGTACGAAAGTTGCTTCGTTCCACCGGAAAGCGTTGGGGATTAACGATTTTAGTTTCAATGTGATTAATGAGGCGCAGCAAGCCCACCTCAAGCGTGCCAATATGATCAATTGTTGGCAGGACGACGTAAAGATTACGCTGGGTGAGGAAAATGAGATAGGGGGCAAATACGCATTTCTGTCATTGAAGCGGGCGGTAGACGATTTGGTGAGCGGCGAAATCGATGCGCTGGTTACTGCGCCAATCAATAAACATAATATTCAACGGGAGGAATTTGATTTTCCTGGTCATACGGAGTACCTGCAAGCAAAGACAGAAAGCCGCGACGCCCTCATGTTTATGATTAGTGAGGAGTTGCGGGTGGGGGTGGTCACGGGCCACATTCCGGTGAAAGACATCGCTCCGAATATTTCGACCGAAGCCATTGTATCCAAATTAACATTAATGGATGCCAGCCTGAAGCGCGACTTCTGGGTACGGAAACCGAAAATAGCGGTGCTGGGACTAAATCCGCATGCCGGAGACAATGGGCTTATAGGTAAGGAAGACGAAGCGATCATCGCTCCGGCTATTGCCGAGGCTAAATCTAACGGAGTTTTTTGTTTTGGACCCTATCCTGCCGACGGTTTCTTTGCTTCAGAGACCTATACAAAATTTGATGCGGTACTGGCGATGTACCACGACCAAGGTCTAATACCGTTTAAACATATTGCTGCGCGTAGCGGCGTCAACTTCACTGCCGGGCTCCCGGTAGTGCGCACCTCGCCCGATCATGGTACAGGTTACGACATAGCCGGCAAAAATGTTGCGTCAGAAATGTCATTTCGGGAAGCGTTATTTGCTGCAGTCCATATCGTCGCTCGTCGGCGCGAACAAGATGTGCTTTTGTCAAATCCATTGGTGTCCAGGCGCTTGTCGCGCGACCGGGATTAATCCCTCTTTGGGGCACTGGATTATCCGATGAATATGTATTTTTGCGGTCGAAATACAAATTACCGATGCCCGAAACAATAATGAGTGAATATCTCGACCTTCCAATATTCTCACTGCTCAGCGATGTGGCCAGTGAATCAAAGGTGGAGGGTTTCGTAGTTGGGGGGTACGTAAGGGACCGCATTATGGGGCGTGATTTCAAGAATGATATCGATGTGGTGGTAGTGGGCAGCGGCATCGATTTCGCTACGCGTGTAGGTAACCGGTTGGGCGTAAAAGTAGCCGTATACAAGAACTTCGGAACCGCGTCGCTTCGTTATGACGAGATGCAGCTCGAATTTGTGGGCGCACGGAAAGAGTCGTACCGGGCGGACTCCCGCAAGCCCATTGTTGAAGACGGGACGATCGTGGATGACCAGCACCGGCGCGATTTTACCATCAACGCGATGGCGTTATCGCTCAATAAAGCGGAATTCGGAAGGTTACTCGATCCGTTTGACGGTCGCACAGCTATCCAACATCGTATCATCCGGACACCACTGGACCCCAATGAAACTTTTTCGGACGATCCGCTAAGGATGCTGCGGGCTATACGCTTTGCCACGCAGCTGAACTTCAAAATTGATATGCTGGCCCTCAAGGCGATAGCGACAAACAAGGAACGGATTAAAATTATTTCACGGGAGCGGATTATCGATGAACTGAACAAGATAGTGTTGGCCGCCAGACCCTCGATAGGTTTCAAGTACCTATTTGATGTGGGACTGCTGCAACTCATTTTCCCGGCTATGGCCAACCTCTACGGTGTGGAGGTGATTAACGGAAAGGGACATAAGGATAATTTCTACCATACGCTGGAGGTATTGGATAATGTGGCTGAACTTGGTGGCGACTTGTGGCTGCGATGGGCCGCAATTATGCACGACATTGCAAAGCCTGCCACCAAACGCTTCGATAAACGGCACGGATGGACCTTCCATGGGCATGAGGATCGGGGTGCGCGTATGGTGCCTAAGCTCTTTGCAGAACTGAAGCTGCCGCTCAACGATAAGATGCGGTTTGTGCAGAAACTGGTTGCCTTACACCTCCGGCCTATTGTACTGGCGCAAGATGCGGTAACCGACTCGGCTGTTAGACGACTGCTGTTTGAGGCGGGAGATGATATCGATAGCCTGATGCTGTTATGCCATGCGGACGTTACGACGAAGAACGACTATAAAAAGAAAAAATACCGGCAGAATTTCGACCTTGTAAAGCAGAAACTGAAGGATGTCGAAGAGCGGGATCAGATCCGCAACTGGCAACCCCCGGTGAGCGGACAGGATGTGATGGATGCGTTTGGGCTAGCCCCGGGAAAAATGGTCGGCATAATCAAGAGTGCCATCCGCGAAGCGATACTGGAAGGCGACATTCCGAATAGCAGGGAAGAAGCATATCGTTTCATGCTGGATAAAGGCCGGGAATTGGGACTGGAACCAACGCGATGATATTGCAGATAAAAGGAATTTATCTAAGTTTGCATAAATTCACGTAAAACAAACGAGAGGGAAATGTTATGGCTATTTATCGTTTTAGAATTTCGTTCGAAGATTATGATGACGTAATCCGCGAAATCGATATACTGCCCAAGCAAACTTTTTTAGATCTGCACCAGGCACTGCATGCTGCCACGGGCTATCAGGTGGAGCTGCCATCATCGTTTTATGTGAGTAATGACCGATGGAAAAAAGGAGCCGAGATTGCCTATATGCCCAATGCACAAAAAAAGAGTCAAGGTGTGGCGCTGATGGAAGAATCGAAATTAAACCGGTTTATTGACGATCCCCACCAAAAGTTCTATTATGTATATAATTTTGAGCGTCCACTCGATTTTCACGTGCAGCTGATTAAGATACTGAAAGAGGAGGAAGGCAAGAACTATCCGGTGTTGTTCAAGAGTATTGGACAGGTGCCTAAATTACCCGGAGCCAAGGTGGTGGCGGACGACGCAGCTACGAAGAAGGAAGACGACGAATACGATTTTCTAGGAGAAACCGAATACGGCATCAACGAGGAGGAAGATTTGGACATGCTGGACGAAGAAGAACAGTCGGAGAGCGGAAAAGAAGAAGGAAGCGACGGGTACGGGGAAGACTATTGATGGCCCCAGCAAAGACACTGATCTGTGTGGTCGGTCCAACTGCTGTAGGAAAGACGGTAGCGGGTATACGGCTTGCCCGGCATTTCCAGACCGCCATACTTTCGGCGGATTCCCGCCAGCTTTACTGCGAAATGACGATAGGCACTGCTAAGCCCAGCGACGAAGAGTTGGCCGCGGCTCCTCATTATTTTATCAATTCCCATCAGCTAACGGACGATTATTCAGCAGGAGACTTCGAGCGTGATGCGTTATCATCGCTGGCAGAACTATTTGTACATCATGATGTGGTAATTCTCGTTGGCGGCTCGGGACTGTTTGTCCGTGCCGTTTGCCAGGGGTTAGACGACTTACCAAAACCGCTGCCTGGTGTTCGTGATCGTTTGAATAACCTATATCGGCAGCAAGGGTTAGCTCCGCTCCAGGTCCTGCTGAAACAGGCAGATCCGGAATATTTCGACGAAATGGACAGCCAGAACCCCCAACGGGTCATCCGTGCACTCGAAGTGTATGAAAGCACGGGGATGCCGTTTTCTCATTTCAGGCGCGGAAAGGCGGCAGCGCGTTCATTTAATGTGTTGAGTTTAGGATTGGATACCGACAGGGAGCTGTTGTATCAGCGCATTAATTCCCGTGTGGATACCATGATGGCCGCAGGGCTGTTGAACGAGGTGAAGACGTTGATGCCATACCGCGAAAGGCCGCCATTGCAGACGGTGGGTTATGCCGAATTGTTTGAGTACCTCGATGGAAAGTGTACGTTAGAAAATGCCGTGGAAAAAATCAAGCAGCATACCCGGCGATATGCCAAGCGCCAACTCACGTGGTTCCGTAAAGACGAAACCACGGCATGGTTTGCGCCCGACGATGTTGACGGGATGATTACCTACGTTTCCTCACGGATTAGCCCACAATAACGTTCCACCCGAATTCATCATGGATGCGGCCGTATCGGAGGTCGTTGAGGTATTGCAACACCTTGTTTGAAAACTCGCGCTTTGCGGGGTCCGGTAACGTATATACCTTTCCGTCGAAGCCGATTTCGGAAATCGGGGTGAGTGTCGCTGCCGTACCGGCGGCAAAAGCTTCCGTAACGCTGCCGTTTTCGATGCCTTCTATGAGTTCCTGAACGGACACTTTGCGTTCTTCGGCCTGGTAACCCCAATGCCGTGCAATTTCGATGATAGAGCGGCGGGTGATGCCATGCAATATCGTTTCGGACGATGGCGTGATAATGGTGTCGCCCACGCGGAACAGTAGATTGGCAGTACCGGCCTCTTCGATGTACTTGTGTTCGTTCGCGTCAGTCCACATCAGCTGATCAAAACCTTCGGCCTGGGCCAGGCGTGTGGGGTGGAGTGACAACGCGTAGTTGCCTGCATTTTTCGAAAAGCCGACTCCGCCGGAGGCGGCGCGGGTGAAATGCGTTTCAATTTTGAGACGAAGCGGCTTATTGTAGTACGCACCCACCGGACCGGTGATAACGATAAACTTATACGAATCGGAGGGGTGTACACCTAAGGCGGCTTCTGTGGCAAACATGAATGGACGGATGTACAGTGAAGAACCCTCAAGCTGTGGCACCCAGTCACGATCGAGGTCGAGCAATGTCTTAATGCCACCAACGAACAACTCTTCGGGTAGCTCGGGCATTTCCAGTCGCGCGGCCGATTTATTGAATCGCTCACGGTTCTTGTCGGGCCGGAACGTACTCACGGTGCCGTCAGCGAACTTGTAGGCTTTCAAGCCTTCAAAAATGGACTGGCCATAATGAATGGCAGAGGTGGCCGGGCTCAACGATAGGTTACCATAGGGCACGATACTCGCCTCTTGCCAGCGGCCGTCGGCATAATCTGCCACCAACATGTGGTCTGAAAAGATTTGACCGAATTTAAGGTTATTAAAATCAACTTGCGGCAGTCTTGACTGTCGCGTTTGCTCCACCCGGATTGCTGTTGTTACTGCCTCGCTCATAACTACGTATTATTAGGGTGGCAAGTTAGGAAAAAAAGCGGATTGGAAGAAACGATTTCATTCCGCTCCGCTGGATGGATCATGCAGATTGGTCGTCTGTCGATGCATCCGGAGCATTCCGTTTAACCGATTCGATCCCCTTATCACGGCCGGAGGCGGATTCATACATTTCGCTCGACCCGATAATCTGTCCGTTCCCAGCTTTGAGGTTAAAGAAAAACTTGCCGTTTTTGGCTTCTTTCCGGTCATAACGGTTGTCGTCAGTACTGTTTTTCTTTACCGACTCAATGCCGTTAAGGCATGAAGCTTTGGCGGTATACCCTTCGCTTGTTAGGATTACTTCGCCGTTTCCGGCTTTCAGGTTGAACTGAAACTCCCCATTTTTACGTGTTGAAATCACAAATTTTCCCATGATTTTACTGATTTTGATTTATGATAAGTGAATTAATACGGATGTTCTGTAGGCTAATTTAAGGAACTGTATCTTAAATCAAAATAAAATTCGTTCTATTCGGCTATTCTAAAGTTGTTTCCGAACCAATACATGGTTGGGCTGTTCTGCTTTAATATTTCAGATCTTGACCATTCGAAAGGGCAACTACGTATATTGGACATTTTCTTGTCCGGCTTACTTTGGTGCTGGGAACTTTACGAATGTCGAACTTTTTGGAGGATTATGAAACTGTATTAAATGCCAAAAGTCTCTTCTATACATACATTTTTCTCTCAATTATACTATTAAAAAGTACATTTTTCTCCTATTTTTATAATGAATAAATACACTTTTCTCCAGTTTAAGTCATTTCCCGTGGTCTTTCCCAATTCCCGGCACGGAGGTCACCTTCATGCGGACGCAGGGGCGGCGGCAGAATTGGCAACAAATTCATCCTTGCTAAAAGTGAGAATACCAACAGTAGTGTGGGGCATTTGATAATGCGTTGTTTTGGCTTAACTTGATGAAGTTGGAACAATCGTGTGGACGATTGTATAGGAAAGACGGATAATTGCGTCGCTATTGAGGGATGTCGCGAATGGTACTTATATGATAAGTAGCCTGTATACAGGCAATACGTAGCACTATAGCAGGTACACTACGGGTACCTATCACCTACGGATGACGTACGGAACAGCGGTGTAAACCACAGCTTTGAAAGCGGGCGGCAACGTATCAATCCTACCGTGAAGCCAAAAGGCACCAAAGGGGACAATAGGGGACAAAACAGTACATTTACGTCATTTCGCGACATATGCGACAGGCGTGTCCGCCGGATTCCCGAACTTCGTGGATATATTCTTATGTGATGGCACAACAGGAAACATGATTAAGCTAAAAGGACGGGTCGGGGACCTCACCTTTTATGAAAACAACAAGGGGTACCAGGCGCGTTCGGCCAGGGGAGTGGATTCGGCACGCGTAAAAAAAGACCCTTCATTCGTACGGAGCCGCGAAAACGCGAACGAGTTTGGCCGGGCCGTACAGGCAGCAAAGCTCCTGCGTGGCGTGCTGCGGCCTTTATTGCTGTACAATACGGATGGTACCATGGTTAACCGCCTGAACAGCCGGATGGTGCGGGTGCTGAAATCGGATGGTTCGAATAGCCGTGGCGAACGGATGGTCCATCCGGAAAATACCGGCATGCTCCGATTATTCGACTTTAACCGCACCGCACCGCTGCACGAAACGTTGTTGGTCAGGTACGGCATGGAGGCAGACCTTTCGACCAGTACCGTGCAGCTGCACTTGCCGGCTTACTTTCCAAAACAGGCCGTGGTAGCTCCCAAGGAGGCCACGCACTTCCGGCTCACAGCCGCCGCGGTGGAGATAGATTTCACCGGGATGGGTGAACGAGGCTATCCGCCTTTAGCAATGCAAACCACCGCGTTGCTGCCGTTGACAGGGCAGATTCCGGCATCATCGTTGGTTTTAGCGATGGATGGCAGGGTGGACAGCGGGTCAGTGATTGTCATTCTCGGCTTGTCCTTTTTTGAGCAGTTCGGCGGCGAGTTGTACCCGCTTAAGTCCAAAGACGCAAGTCCGCTGGGCATTGTGGAAGTGCTTGCATAACTCAAAACCCCTCTATGGTAACCTCCATGTAGTGGTGCATGCTTAGATTGTGGGTGGTATTCGTGTACACCACACCAAAATAATATACGCCGTTTTCCCAGGCTTTGTTGCCGTTGATTGGATTGGGGCCCGGAGCATTATTGTCATTGGTGGCACCGATAGTTAGTTCCGGCCAGCGCTCATAGTCCTGAAGTTCGCTGTTATAGGGCGTATTCCAGAACGTGAATACTTCTTCCTCATCGCTGTGCTGATATACATCGAAAACGATAGCCTTAGAGAAATCGATGTCAACGACGGTTTCGGGAAGGTGATTCAGTCCCTTCTTGACGAGTAGGAGATACATCACCCCGTCATCTTTTACCTTCCGGATCTGGATATTGGAGTTAAGGACATCGCTTTTGGCAAATCGAACATGCTCGGGGTTTTCGAGCCTTCCATTCACATAGTAGGAATCGCCATTGCTGTTTCCGATGGACCAGAGATATAATTCAGGATTAACCGGCAGGTTTGCCGGGTCGATTAATTTGACTGCTTTCGTTTCTTCCAGTGCGGATCCGTTCCGGTCGTTTACGACGATGATAAAATTGTAATTGCCTTCCGGGGCGTCTTCGGGAATATCAAAGTGTTTGTGTACATTGGTGTTTTTCAAGCCCTGAAATTCGCCCCAGGTAATTTCAAACTCCCATTCCTGGGAATATGTTTCATCATTGCGCTGCTGTATCCTAACCTGTACCGTCTCAATCAGGTCGCCGGCCACCACGTCCATATCGAAATGAAAATCCCTTCCAATGACGCCTTCGCCGTTATTCCCGGTACCGATTTCCACATTTTCTATGGAGGGTTCAGGGGGCACCGGATTATCGTCCTTGTTACAGGATACTACGGCCGCACAGGTTATGAAACCCAGTACCAGGTATTTGATTTTTTTTGTCATGTTTTGCTGCATTTGTTTGTCTGTTTTTATGTAATTTACACTTATTAATAAAGCAATAAAGTTGCAAATGTAATGTATTAGCAACATAAAAGCAATTATGTTGCTTTTATGTTTTAAAAAAATAACGCTCCCAAAACTTTCCATTACTCCGGTAATCGACAGTTAAAAGGTATTAGTACAGGTATTATTTAAATAATGGCTTGATAAAGAAGAAAGTATAATGGTTGGAAAAGTGAAATAAATGGTATTCACAGTTCAAGTCTGACAATACGACTAGAAAAATATAACGTGCACGGGCAGGTATCGAACCTTGATGATAGCATCGATTTTGTTGTCAAATCCGCTCTGGAATTGCCTTTAAAGTGGGGTCCTGCGGATTATAACACTAGACAGCACATCCAGTTTTACGCTGCTCTCAAGGTATTAGTTACGGCAACAAAACAGATGAAAGTCGAACCGCAAGAATAAATTCGTTGTTTTTGTATATTGCTTATTTTTAGCAAATTATTACAAAATGAAAAGAGGCGACTAACTGTTGTTAATCACCTCTTTTTCGGTGGTAGAAGGAACTTTACAAATGTCGAACTTTTTAGCCGATCTTGAGGCTGTTTTGATTACGAAAGATTTTCTGATGGAATCCGGATTTAACTAATTAACTTAAGTTGCTACTTATATTTATTGGGTTTTGAATTTGCTATACTGATTTATTGAGTGCAGGAATCCCTTGAGATCTACAGCGTGTATGCTCCTGGGGGACATCACCTTTATTCCACTGAATGTGGTTCGATGCCTTTCCTCATTTGCTCTTTCAGATAGGCCATATCGGGTTCATCTTTGCGTTTGCTGTTGCTTTTGTGCTGTATACGCAGATGAACTGAATCGCTTTCAAGCAAATCATTCTCAACGCCCTAGTTTGTATAGGGTGAATCACTATAAATGCTGCTTTCGGTGGCAACGGTAAGCGGCAGCTTCTTCTTCGGGATAAGTGCGCTAATGATACGGAAAATACGGTGGTCAAAGAGGTATTTTTGCGTCCGGAATGACAACAAATAAGTGTTAAATGATCACGGAAACAGGGCGATTGCCTACGGATAACAATCGGGTATAAACCTTGTGGACGAAGCATCTTATTTTTGAATTACCAGCGAGGCTGTTGTTCCCTGTTGGTTTGCGTTGACATGCCGGTTAGTAAGAAAAATACCTACGTGAACAAAAAATGAAGATATGCTCGGTTTTCGCGCTGGCGCTGATGGGGGCGGGTGAGCTGATGGATAATCCGCCGGTTTACGGAAACGTCATTCGCATAACATCCGAAATGACGGCAATGCAGGAGGGTTGCTACCTCATCCACCTGGCGCTGAACAGGGGTGAACCCACCCCCGTCCTGTACAACGAAGTGGGAATCCCCGAAATGCTTTTCGATACCGCTTATCCGTTGCTGGATACGTTCGTGGTATTCACGCCCGGCACTGGCGACATGCTTTCGGTTCGTAGGATTATGCGGAAAGGCAAACGGGGCCGTGTGGAACGCACGCGGTTTACGGCAACCGGTCGACCGGAAATCCGTTTCCGGGAGCCATCGGCGCCAGATGCCCAGACGATGTGGGTATATGCCGAGGAGCGGTACGGCTCGGTATGCTGCCCGCGCGACCCCCGATGGGACCTCGCGCCCGTGCGGGGCGATTTGCTGGTACGGTATAACCAGCAGTTCAAGCGGGACGTCCGCGTAGACGGCGTCGTGCGCAGCATACAGGGGCGCGAAGGTGAGCATACGGATTACTATACGTTGGCCGGGCTCAGCCGTGCCGCGAAACTGCATTTTCTGTTGTATTATGACGCAGGGCTAGCCGAGGCGTGTGGTGCCGATACGGCATCGGTCAAACCACGGATACGCACCCCTTATCCGGTCGGGCACCCAGATGCGGCCATTCACACGAACCAACTGAAAAATTGATGATGCAGGTATTAGCAGGGATCGGGGTTGTTGTCGCAGGTGTCATGGTTATCGTGCTCGGCTTCCGCCTGTTACGCAAGCGGTTTTTTGGGCAGGTGCTGCTGGAGCTGCCGATCTCGGAAAAAGATACCGCCGCGGAGGTTGATATCGGGCGGGCCGGAGTATACGCGTTATGGATTCGTGGACGGCTATTTAAACAAACGCAGGTAGCGACACTGTGCCCGGTAATACAACGCAGCAACGACAATAAGGCAGTCCGGCTATGGCCGTCATTCATGCGCCCCACGATGAACGATGGGGTAACGGGTAGGGTGGAGCTGTATAGCTTCCGCCTGTCCACAGGCCGGTATACCGTTGTGCTTCCGGCCGGAAGAAGTTTTCGGCCCGGTTTTACCCTGCAACTCCGCAAGGGACAGGCTTTTTATTGGTTTCCCGCATCGGTTCTGCTGCTCCTGGTCGGTGCAGGGTTGTTGGTATGCGGAATTATTTTTGGATTTTTTATGGATTTACCGGTGTTCGCGAATCCTTCGCAAAATGGATAAATATACTAGAAACGTTATGGTTAAGAACTTAATAAGTTGGCTAGGGGCAGTCGGTATTGCCCATGTTGTTATGGCACAGCCCGTGCCGCAATTTGCCCACCTCGACTCCGCCACGGTTTACGTGCAGGGTGCGGAGCTGTTGCACCATGCACGTGTGCATGTAACGGAAGGAGCCAATGAGTTCCGCATCGCAGGCATTGCCCGCAACCTGGATGAGCAGTCGCTGCGCATCGACCTTCCGGATGGCGTGAGTTTGCTTTCCGTACAGCAGGTGGCTTCCGATGCGGATCAACCGCAGGTGTTTGACCATCCGGACTACCGGAAGCTGGCCGACCGCATCAAACAGGCCAAGCACCAGCTTGAAGACCTCCGCAACCGCCAGTTGGCCGAGGAGGGCACGCTGACCCTGCTCGATGAGAACCAGCAGCTGGCGGGAAAGCAGACCAACCCCAGCATCGACGAGCTGAAGCGGTATATTGCGTATTACAAGCAGGAGCGACTGGCCGCGCGGGGCCGCATCAGCGGGCTGAAGGCGGCGCAGCAGCGTACCCTGACCCAGCTGGACAGCCTGGAAAAAACACTCAACGCGGCAGGTGCCGCATTGGGAAACAACGGCGGCATGCTCGCCTTACAGCTATATGCCGAACGTCCGGCGGAAGCCTCCATCGCTATCCGCTACCTTACGCCTGAAGCGGGATGGTCGGCTTCCTACGACCTGCGGGTAGACGACATCAGTGCTCCCCTATCGCTGGTGTATAAAGCACAGGTGTGGCAGCAAACGGGTGTCGACTGGAAACAGGTGGCCCTCACCCTGGCCACGGGCGCACCGGCCAATCCGGGTACACTGCCGGCGTTCGACCCGTGGTATGTACACGTGTTGGCGCCGCAACCGGTCTATAACGAGGTAGCGCGCGCGACTATGGAAGTGGAAGAGATGGCGGTGGATGAGGCGGTATCGTCGGCCTCCAAGCGGAATGCTTACGCCGCCATGCCCATGCAGGTGCAGGAGGGCCAGCTGAACCTCCGCTTCCGGCCGTCCGTACCGTATAACGTGGCCGCCGACGGCCAGCCCCATGGAGTGGTATTGCAACAGGTAACCCACCCGGCGCATTACCAGTATTATGCTGCACCTAAATTCAGTAACAACGCCTTCCTGGTGGCTGAAATAACCGACTACCGGAAGCTGAATCTGCTGCCGGGCGGTGCCAACCTCGTGGTGGAAAACGCCTATGTGGGGCAAACCACGGTAAACCCCGTACAAACGGAAGATACCCTGCGCCTCAGCATGGGCCGCGACGAGCGTGTCGCTATCAGCCGCCTGCGGGTAGACGAGCACCGGGCCAGCCAATGGATCGGCAACCAGCAATCGCAGACGTTTACCTATGCGATTACCGTACGGAATAACAAGTCGGCACCCATCGCACTTACTCTCGAAGAACCGTATCCGCTTTCGGCGGACGATAAGATACGCGTCAAGCTGCTGGAAACCGGTGGCGGGGAAAACGACAGGGAACGGGGCCGGCTGAAATGGAAGATGGCGTTGGCACCCGGCGAATCGAAAACAGTGCGCGTGGGCTATGAAGTGCGCTATCCGAAGGGAACTCAAGTGAATTTGTGATGAATAACGAGAAACGGATAGACCGGCTGACGAAGCAATTTCCCATCCTGGCGCGTGTACCGCGCAACGACCGGCTGGCGGTACACCGCCAGGCTGTGCGCAGCCCCTGGGTATGGATTGTGTTGGTGGGTATGATGGGGGGCTGGCTCTATTTGTTCGCCGATGACATCATGCCCAGGAGTATTACCAGCTGGCGCACGAAAAGGACGACCGCGAAGCAACGCTTTACCTGGCCAATACCAGCCTGAAAGACCAGCGGTACAGTGATGTGGTTACCTACCTGAAGCCGTTGGTTGATGCGGGCGATACCACCCAGGTTTACCCACTGGGGCGGGCGTATGTCGAATTGGGACAATATGACAAGGCGGTTGCTTGCCTGTCGAAAAACAAAGACAACGTCTATGTAAAAGATATCCTCGGAACGGCTTATTATGAGTTGGGCGAATTGGACCAGGCAGAAGCCGTTTGGCGGTCGGCCGTGTATGACCACCGTTCCGGTGCGGTGAATTCCTATAACAAGCTGCTCGAATTTTACCGCGAGCAGGGCAGGACAGCCGATTATGAGGCATTGGAAGGGGCGTATTGATGGCGGGGTCGGGGTCAGTCCCCGCTAATTTCAATATCTGCCACAACAGGCTCCGACTTTTCGGTCTTCACCAGTTGCAGCCGGTTGTCGTGGAAGGAAAAATAGTCTTTGGCGTGCCACGTCCAGCGCTTGCCGCGCTGGGTATTGATGCCGGTTACGGCATACGCCACAATAATTTCATTTCCGGCAACGGTGACGTCAATATGGTCGAACATTTCCTGCGCGGTGGCGCCATCGGGGATGGTCGGGCAGTTTTCCAGTTTTTTCAGCGCCGTGCTGTCGCCGCGGAACCAGTGACGCAGGAAGCCAAGGTGGGTGCCGGAGCATTGATAGCCAAGGTTCAGCGCGGTGAGTATCCTGCATTTCAGGTTGCTGCGGGTGGGCGTTGCTTTGCCGTCCCACGCGCATTCGTTGCCGATAAACGTCGCCACGTATCCCAGGGCCGCCTTTTCCGGGTCGGTTAGTGTACCGGCATACGCAGTATCCAGCACGATGGTGCTAACGGTTGCACCGTATTCCTCCAGGAAGCGCTTTTCGCGCCAAAGGAACCGGGTGGACCGGTCCTGCAGCGTCATTGGTTCCACGAGCACAGCCGAGACCAATGCTTCGGTATAGTCAAGAAATGCGGGGTCGCCCGCCGGCCGGATGCTGTCGATTTTCCACTGGATGGCCAGCCGGTCGCCGCGTACGAAATCGTATGCACCACCGTACAACAGCCAAACGGTGTCCTGCGCCTTTCGCACGTTAAACAGGAAATAGTCGCCGTCGTCATTCACGCCCACAAACTGTACCGTATCGGTATAAACTTCGTCCAGCGACAGCGATTCGCCGGGACGTAAAAGGCTTGTCAGCGTAGGAATGGTGTCGGCGCGGGCTTCCGTATTTTCGGTGCTGGTGGGGACCGACCGGGCCGTTTCGGTTTTTGTCGGGGACTGGCAGGACAGCGCCATCGTGAGTGCTAGGCTGAGCGGCCATGCCCGATACGTAAACAACCGGACCCATCTATTCCGTGTCATTGCTAAGTTCATGACCAGCAAAGGTAGGTAAAAAGGGCAAAGGAGCAGGAAACGGATACTAAGGCAATGGGCTCAGATACAAATCATATCGATACAGGATGTTATATAACTAACCAAAATAACGTTCTTTGCGGCGTGGAAAACCGACAGCATGTACACCATATGTGGAGGAATAAATTCATCGTCCCGTTGGTTGCCCTCATGGCATGGGGCACAGGCCAGCTGGTTGCACAGACCAATACGTTTATACTGAGGGGTAAGCTGACGCAGTGGAAGGGGTCGGATACGCTGGCGTTGCACTACCGCATAGGACCAAAGCGAGACACCACCATCCATATTCCCATCATCGACGGGCGGTTCCGTTATGAAGGGACATCCGTCGTGCCCTTGCGCACCGAACTTCGCGACGGGCGGGACCACCGCCAGCCGCACGCGGTCGACCGGGCGATTGTGTTCGTCGAACCCGGCAAGGCCACGCGGCTCAAAGGCACGGGTACATTGGCCGATGCCTCGGTGCGCGGTACCACGGCACAGCGTGAATTCAATGGAATGGTCAGGTTACTCGCGCGGTACAACCGTAAACTTGTCCTTTGGCGCAAGGAACTTGCTGCACGCGCCCAGGCCGACAACGGACGAGCAACACCCCGCTACCGGGCATTGAAGGCAAGGTTTGATTGGCGGGCGGATAGACGGAATGCCCGGTTATTCGACTTTGTGCGGCAGCATCCGGAATCCATCGTTTCACTCGATGTGCTTTTTACCTTCATCACCGACATCGCCAGGATAACCGAGGTACAAAAACTGTACGATGGGTTAGACCCACAGGTACGGGCTACGCCGTTTGGCCGGGAAGTTGGCAAAAAGCTCGACGCCATACAGGCGACAGCTCCATCTGCTTTGCAGGCGCCCCACTTTTCGTCGGTTACGCCGGAGGGCGATACCTTGACAATGCACGGCCTGTTGGTCGGCAAGCGCTTGCTGCTCCTCACGTTTTGGGCAAGCTGGAGTGAACCCAGTTTGCAGGAGCAGGAAGCCCTGCGTACGGCCTACAACAATTTCAGCCGCATCGGGTTCGAAATCGTGGGGGTGTCGTTGGATAAGGATAACGCCGACTGGCGGCGGGCCATCGCCAATCGGGAACTCAACTGGCCGCAGGTGTCCGGCCTGAAAGGGTGGGATGAGCCCATAGCGAAGTTGTATGGCGTATACGCTATTCCTGCCCATATTTTTATCGACGGTAACGGAGAGGTGGTCGGCAGCGGTTTGCGCGCCGGAGCGATTTATGACTTTGTGCGCGATTACCTGGCTACCCATTAGGTGCGTTGCCGGCAAAGGTTCGTACTCGATTTATGGCGATTTACCTTCCATGTAGACACGATGTAGATTCCAGTAATTTGGGAGCCGCACATGCGTTGTGTACTTTTGCGGCTATGAAATGGCATCTACTTGAAATTCCGGCGTGCTTGCAGGATAACCACGACCTGAGTTTAGACACCTACTGCCTATATTTGAAGGGAGAAAAATGATACATTTTAAAAGAAATTTCCGGATGTTATGCATGTTCGCGGTATGGATTATAGCGGGATGCAGCGGCTCCAGCAACCGCGATTTTGAGTGGCCCGCCGATATCGCGGCGCTTACCGGAAAAGACCTGGGCGAGTGGCTCCGCCGTTCACCATTCACCAACGAGTTATCGCAAAAGGAGGATAACAAGGTGGTGTTTACCAATGCGCGGCAGGTGTTCCCCTTCATGGGGCGTTTCAATAATGCCGTTGGCGAGTTGCGATACGCCCGAAACGACGCGGATAACCCCATCTATCAGGAAGAGGCTGTGCTGTACCAGGACCCCGAATGGGGCGACCTGTTTGTGAGCGCCGCCCTGCTGTATGACGCGGAAGAGGTTTTTCTGGACAGCTACTACAGCGAAAGCGGCAACATCCTATTCGGTGGAGTGGATGCGGGGATGGACAGGCACACCGCTTCGTTGCGTGAAACGGCCGTGTTTTCCCGCAGCGGACCGAACAAAGCAGCATGTTATTGGGCAGCGACGGCTGGTGGAAGTTATCTGCTGGGGTTCTTTCAGCAGGGTAATCTCGTTTTTGAAACAGCCATCCCGCTGCGGGGTGCCGACACGCTGGCCACGCTGGACAAATTGAAGGAGATAAGTGATAAGCTGGGGCTGGACGTGCCGGCCTGGCAACAGGCCACGGTGGCGCAGCTCGCCGCGACGGATACGCGGGAAACGTTCTGGAAAGATCCGTTTACGGGAATTTATTTCGATCCGGCATCCTTTTTAAACCGGGTGATGCTTAAAATCAAGGACACCCCTTTTCGGGAAGCGCAGCCTGCGCCATCGGGCGACCATTATTTCAGTTACGAGGGTGAAAGTGGACTGGTGATGTTTGCCACCGAGGTGAAAGCAACGTCGGAAGACCGGGAGGCATTCGATGCCGTAGGCAAGGATTTACCGGCCTATGAAACGAATGGGCAACGGCTCTACTACGAGGAGCACCCGGCAAAAGGAAGCCGGGTAACCGGCGTTGCCAGAACGTATTTCAAAGAAGGCCAATACCTGGAAATACGGTATGCCTATCCGCAAAACGACGAAACAGCGAAAGCCACCCTTCATGGCGTATTGCAACACGTAAAAGTCCGTCGATTCTTATGAAGTACCGGTTGGGTTTTCTTGTTGTTTTCTTACTAGCTATTGCCTTTATGGACGTTCGCGCACAGGAACCTTTCGCTACTTACGGGGATTGCTCGGAACGGGTTTTCGGCTTTGCTAGCATGAACGGCGAGGCCCGGAACATACCGCCCATTTACTGCGATGCAACCGGCTTTTCGGAAGGGCTTGCATCGGTGAAACGCAATGGCCAGTGGGGCTATATTGATGCCGGTAATGAAACACGCATTGCTTTTTCGTTTGACTATGCGGGGCGTTTCCAATATGGGCAGGCCATTGTGCAGCAGGGGAAGCTCCAGGGCGTGATTAATAAACGGGGCGAATACGTGATCCCGCCGGTGTACCTTGATTTGCAGCTTTTGCCCATCGACGGGAAGCCGTATTACCTATCGCGCGACAGCACGTTTTTCGCCGGATTGATCGACAGCGCTGGGCGGGAAATGATACCGCACCGCTATACGTATATCCTATCGCTCAAGGGTTACAAACACCTTCCGTTTTATACGGTTTTCCGGGAAATTGATACCACCAAAGGAAGTTTTTACGACCAGTTTGCAGCCAATCCTTACCTGTTTTCGCCCGAGGAGGGGCGGCACGACCTCTACGACGACCGGTTTGTCAAACTGGCATCGAAGCAATCGACCGACTACGGTGACGGGTTTCCGCACGAAACGCTGCAGCGGGTCGATGCGTTCCTTAAAGAGCATAACCGCCAATCGCCTGAAGAAAAGGTGAAAGCCGTAAACAGCATCCTCTCTGAACCCCCAGCGGCCACGGAACCGCAGCCACTTTCGCTATACCGGGAATACCGGCGGCGGGAAGAGGCGGCCGTAAACCGCTACCTGGATAGCCTCGGTTACCGGTTGTTTACCGAAAACGGAAGAACCGGTTTGAAAAAGGGCAACGACATCCTGATTCCGCCGAGGCACAGGCAGCTGCGTTTCGTGAGCGGGGTCGTCCTATTCCCGCGGGAAGCCGATACCCCTGTATTGGAGCAGCATTACGGCGGCACATACCGCGACAAAGAGAAGGGAATTTACGATGTGTTTGCGGTAGTTTCCGTAGCCGGGAAATTGCCCGAAGAAGCCGCCATGCAATACAGCCTCAGCGGCGAAATCAGTCTACCGGCGGCCGAGGAAGCAAACGGCGGTAAAAAGCTGGTTTCGGACATCAACGCGCTGGGCTTCCTGTACCTCCACACCACGCAGGGCGAGGCCGGTCTGGTCGAGAAAAAATATAGCCTCGTCAACTGGAAAGGGGAGGAGTTGCTGCCACCGGATTACCACAAAATCGACGTGATGAAACATGGACATGTGCTCGTGACCCGTGAGAAAGAAGAACCGGAGGGCGTCGAAGAACACGTCGGTCTGTTCAGCCCGACGGGCGGGGAAATCATCCCCGTGGGCGTATACTCGACCATCAAGCCTTTTTTTACAGCTAATCGTGCGCTGTACCTTGCTACGTGGAGCGACCCGTACCCCACAACCCGGGAGTGGAAAGAAAGCTCGGACACCAACAAAACCTACGTCGTCCTTGAAGTAACCGGAAACTCGGCACGCGTGGTCAATACCTTTATCGCAAGCACGGTATACGTAAGCCAGCTCGACACAAAAACCGGGATGCTGCGGTATATCCGGAAGCAGTAGGGGCATCCCGGTGCCGTTTACTTCATCCGTATCGCTTTCCCCTGTTTGGCGTACCGGAACAATACGTCGTAATTGATTGCTGGTTCCTCCCCGTCATCAAACAGCACGGCGTCAACGAACACGGCCTTCAGATCGGAGGTGTCTGGTTCCACCTGCACCTCGTTGAGGTAGAGTTGATCGCCCACCACCACGTCGACCGTAAGACTACCGTGCACAATCACCGGAAAATCATCGGTGCGGATCACGCGGCTGTTTACGTCGCCCATCACAATCAGGTAGCCGTCGTTGTATTCCCCGGTCAGGACGCCTGCATGAAGCCCCCCCCGGACAAAGTGATTGTTGTTGCCAAAGCAGGCCAGGGGCGTGGTCAAATCGCCTAATACAAAAAGGCTGGCACAATAGTCGATGTTGGAGCCGTCCAGGTACTGCTTCAGCGTGAGGTTGCCCCGGAAGATAATTCCCGCGATTTCGGTGGAATCGTCTTCCGCTTCCCGGGCATCCAGTTGCAGCGTATCCATCGTCACGTCCCCTTCGGCCAGGAGCCAGCTATCCTCAGCAAAAATGGCGCCCCAGCGGTGGTCCCAGAGGTTGGTGTCTTCGTAGGGATGAGCGGTAAGCAGTTCGCGTGCCTGCCGTGCGCTGATGCGGGTAAACCGGTGCCCCTGCCACATAAAAGGGATATCGAGGTTGGGCTGCGCATCGATGAGGGCATCGGTTTCAGCATCGATTTCATCGGCTGACTGGCTCAGCAGTTTTTTTATCACGGACTTGGTGTTTTCGTCCACGTGCAGTTTATCGGCGAAATCCAGCAGTTGGGTATCCCCGTCCGGGTCGGGGGCATCTGCCTGGGAACCAACATAGCCCTTTTTCTGCCAGTATTCCCAGGCGAAGTCCGGTGCATCGTATGGGGGTTCGCCACTGAGCAATTCGGTGTTGAGCTGCCGGAGCCTGCGTGTAACGGCACGGAATTCCCAGAATGCCTCCCGCGCTTTAGACGGGTCGGTGTAACTGATGTCTTCCCCACTGCCGTTATCGTCTTCGTCGGCCCGGTATCCCAGCAGCACCGACTCCGATCCGTCCAGGTTCCGGCGTATTTCATACGTGAATGCGGCCGTCCGCCGTTCGCCGGAAAAATCGCTGTAATCCCAGGCCACTTTCAGCAGCGCGGGCATGGGCTTGCCTTTATATACTGCCCCTTCTTGCCGGAAAGCGCAATAGCGATTCCGGTGTACCCAGCATCCGTTCTTTTCGTCGCTGTAATAATCCTCATACGGCTCCGCCACGGGTAGCGCCAGTACCTCACTCAGTTCGTCCGGGGTGATCAGGTTTCGCGCATATTCGAAGTTCGAAACCGCGCGTAGGGTTGTGGCCCAGCCCAATTGGAGCAGCTCCGTAAAGCGTGCCGGCGACCTCCCGGGCTGGTAAGGTGCCCAGCCGCTGGCGGCGGCCATGTCTTGTGTCCGCATCCCCAGGCTCCAGTTTACCGCACCGCGTTTTCCGGTCAGTTTGCCCAACAACCCTCCTTTAGGAGGTTGGATGGCGGTTTCAATCAGGACGGCGCGCGATTCGGCCTCCTGCAACCGCACGGCGTGGTAAACGGGTTGTTTGCTGGCCGGGTCGTATTCAACCACGGCCCTGAAAAACAGGTCGCCCAGCCAGCATTCGTAGGTGTAGACGTGCTCCGTAAGCGGCGTTTCGGGCATCAGCGACGGGAGGGTAAGCCGTTGCAGGTTGGCTGTACTGATGGCATCACCAGCAAAGATAACCGGTATTTCGGGCAGTTTCGCCGCTTCTTCTACCCCGTTACGCTGGATAACGGAGGTTCCGGCTTCGAAATATTCCAGCATCTTCTCCCGCCATAACGAAGGTTCACCGTCTTCCTCCGTCACGCAGTCCGGTTGCAATACCGTTGCCAGCATCGCTGCATCCGGTTCCAGCCACAGGCCGGAAGTGCCGAGGCTGCCGATGGATAGCCCGATGTCTTTCTTCCCGTCGATGTTTACATGGTATTCGTCGGTATCGATGAACAAGGTAGCTGCGGCATCGCCCTTTACGGTAAGGTCGCCATGGTTGTAATCGCCCCAGAAAAGTTCTTCCACATACAGATTGCCCCCAATGTATAGCTCCTGTCCGCCCACCACGACGTTCTGCCCACGGAGGTCGCCCAGCACCACGAGGCCCGTGGCACCATCGGTGTTTTCATTATAGATATAGGAATCGACGGTGAGGTTGCCCTCCACGAGGATTAAGAACGCGTCAGTATCCAGGTCAAGCCGGGCTACCCGGTAATCGCCGGTAACGTGCAGCACGTTTTCATCGTCAAATTCACCGTCATTCAGTTCATTGCGTTGTTTGGCCCAGCTTTCTTCGGGAAGCAGGTGTTTGATGTCCTCGAATTTCTTTTGCTGTATTTCAGTCATAAGGAAATGGTACTGTATATTAACGTTTCATGAAGTGTTGGATGGGAATATACGTATTATTTTAGGTGGCAACAAACCCATTTAACAAATGCAGTAGTTGATTTTGCCGTTCAGTTTCGGATTGTGTGGCCTGTCTACGGATAGTAACGAACCCGCCACAGATAACAAAACGTATTTTCCATCCATCAGGAATTATCGTTTTTTTACCGGATGAATAAACTGTCTTTATCAATGGGGCTGTGTTTTATCTTGGCGTTGTCGTCTTGCAGCTTGCTGCGGCCGGAACGCGAACGTTCGGGAAAAGCGGAAGCACCGCTGGCTAACCATCGGGACTCGCTGTTTGGCAAATGGATGCACGTGAAATACGACGACCGCACGCACAATTTCGGTATGGAGTTTCCGCAGACTGCTGAGCCCTGCGAAAAAGCCGGACCCATACTGGATTTCGATGCTTCGGGCGACGTGACGCTGACCATGTTTTGCCACGCATACGATGAACTAAAAATGCCGTATGATATTCGGCAGGATACACTGATTTACACCACGGCCGAAAAAGATATCACGAAATATGGCGTGATCAGGAAATTGACGGATAACGAACTCGTGCTCACCGTATTCAAGAACGCTTACGATCCGAAATTTAACAAGGAATCTGAAACGTATCGCGAAGTGCCCATCGATATGGACGAGTTTTACCTACGGGTTGGGGGAGCGGAATGACGGCCGGTGTGCTTGCTTTTTTCATCGCCTGTGCCTTCTTTTGGTTTGCTGTGATTTACCTGCTCGCCGCTTTAAGCGACCTTTACCGTCGGAGTAAGGAGAAAAAGGCATTTATAGCAGCGCCATTCCGATTGCACAGGAATAAAGGCTTGAATTGGCTTTTCTTATGGTTGCTGGCCAGTCCGCTCATCGTCGGCTATCTCATGCTGCGGCAGGGGAAGTTAGGCAACGAGCTTATGGCCATTTACAACGGAAACGGGTGGGCCGGTATCGCTAAAATGCTGTTAGTGTTTTATGTGATTTCGTTTTTCCTGCTTGGCCCGCTCATGTTGCATGCGTGGTTTCCGATTTCACGATGGTTGAAACCGGAAGTGCTGGAGTCAAAAAAAATACGGGATTGGCTCGTAGCTGCGGTGGGCTTGCTGGTTTTGGTGTTTGCCGCTTATGTGGGCTTCTGTGCGGAACCGTTTTGAGGGCACTTGTTTAGTGACGTTTTCTAACCGATTTACACCGGATAATGGTTTCTTCCATCCGAACGGTGTCCACCCCTTTTGGGGGAAGGCAAGCCGTGGTATATTTGAACAAACAAACAGTTAACCTACGCGAAATGGATACATTGGAAACGAACCGCAGGCGCATGAGCAGCGAAGATAAAGCGGAGCTGGCGCGGCAGCTGAATAGTCCGGCAGCGAAGGTACATGTAGTTGAGGACGACGGTGTCGTGTGCCGGTTGAAAATACTTTTTGGCGGCGAAGCGTTGTTTTTTTCGATGAATGGGCAATCTTTGTTTTTTGATGATTTCTCCATGCGCAGGGCCGTCGCGCGATCGGGCGGTATGGAGCATTGGATAGAAGGGGGCAGCATTCGCGATAAGCGGGCGGTGCAGACGAAAATCCGTGAAATTTATTACCGTTACTATAAACGTGTTTTACAAATCCTTTGAACGGGTTTAACGTATCCCCCCTGTAAGCTTATTGATTGGACGGCAGCAACTCACGCAACACGTTCTCGGCATTATCGTTATCCGGATTGAGGGCCAACGACTTTTGATAAGCGTCGATGGCCTCATCAATTCTGCCGACTTTTCTTAATGCCTCCCCGTAGCTATCGTACGTATTGAATGCTGTCGGATAAAGCTGCGTGTTGAGTTCAAATACGGCTAGCGCCTCGTTGTCCAGGCCCTGATTAAGTAAACCATAACCGAATGCGTTGAGGGATTGCTCGCCGGTGTTATATGTGGCATCGTCACCCTTTTTGAACTCGGACCGGATGAGGTTCAATGTCTTTTCAATGGAGTTGGATTCCATATAGAACATGCCTACCTGTTTAAGGTTCATCAGCCGTTCTTTTTCAGCCTGCTCGGCCAGCGTTTCGACACCATAGTACCGACGCTCTTCATCCGTCACACGGTCGGGATCCATTTTGTAACGCATAAACTTGCCCTGTGTTGACGCATCGGCAATAAACTGCGTTCCGTAAATCTGCGGCTCACCTTTGCGCATTAAATCGCGGTCTACCGCTGCCGCGTACCACCAGCGATTTAGTGTCGAATCCATTTCGATGGCTTTTTTGAAGCAATCTACGGCAATACCCGAAGCAACGGTGTCGTTACCGTGCTGAAAAATAATGCCGGTGTTGTAAAAGTCTTTGGCGGTTTTTACCAGTCCGGCATCAAGCAATTCCGTAGCCCGCGCACGCCGCAGGCTATCTTGTTTGTTCAGTTCGGCCCAATCAATTTGCTGGCCCATCCGCGCCTGCTGGTCGGCCTCAGCCATTTGTTGAAGCTCGGTGTTGTCCTGGCCGTACGCAAGGTGTACAGTGAGTAGTAATAGGGTTGTTATTTTTAATACATTCATGTTGGTTTGATAAAATTTGAATGGGTATGTTACAAGGGCGCAAAGCTGATTCATATGGCTCCTAAATGTAATCATGCTATTTTTTTATCGCTTTCAGCGCCATTTGATAGGCAACATCCAATGCGTCCTCGGATTTTACGTTGATTGTTGGTTTTACACCTGTTCCCTCCCAGTTTGTTTGTGTAATGGGATTAACAGCCCTTCCAGTCGGTATCCAAATGATAAAGTTTCCTGTTGCAACGAATTCTTCTCCGAAATTAGCTGCCCCCGCCGTGGTCTCCCCAACGATGGTTGCTCGTTTGAGGTTTTTTAGATTGTATGCAAACTCTTCACCTGCTGAAATCGTTTTATTATCGGTAAGCACATAAATCGGGATATCTGGCATTCTTTTCCCTGGTACGAAAGGCAGTGTCCATGATTGTGTGGTCTTATCTTCTTTTCTGTGGTAAAAGTTGTTTAGATGGACAGGCTCTTCAGAATAAAGGTAGCTTATCAACAACTGTATCATGGTTGGATCGCCTCCGAAATTAGCTCTCAGGTCGAAGATCAGTGCATCGGTATTTGAAACAAACTGCATAGCGGAAGCTGCTGTTTTACCTCCGTACATGGTAGGTGCAAAACCTGTTAGCTTTATGTATCCCACGTTGTTCTCCATGATTTTTAGTTCCTCAAATCCATAATTGGACTTGCTAACCCGTGCGTTTACCCGCTTGAATTTTTCGTCGTAAGTCTCGCCAACTTTCATAGGGGTTCTTAGTTGATTGGCTTTTTCTTCGTCGTAAGACACCCCAACATGTTTGTCTTTGCTGATCATGTATAAATTACTTTTTAACGAATCGGCGAATGTTGTTTTGTCTTTGATGTTATCATAATGTCCTTTTTTATACCTGTCAAGTAACTCTTCTGCCATTAAATCGGCAGCATCAGGAAACACATATTTGTCTTTTAACTGGAAAGCGATGGAATCAATTACTTCTTTTTTGTAAGTGTCCGTCAGTTGCGCTTCTTGGCTATATGCCGACATTGATGCTATTAATAGCCAAAGCGGAAAAAGCATACATTTCATTCGAAAGTGATTATTGATTTATTATCTGTTTTTTTCTTACGTAACACCGTGTTTCATTTGCAAGGTAGGTTGATTGGGGAGAAACCGAAGAGGTAATCGATTAAACGTTTAAAACCATTTTAAATCCGTAGACGGTCAACTTTTAAACGGTAATAATTGATTTAAATAAGACCTGCAACTATATTTAGCTGCAGGTCTTTGAAATCCTGTCTATATAAGTATTCAATATTTATGGAAGATGCTGTTCCGGGTCGTTTCCTCCGTTACTCTTCTCCTTCATTTTCCCGACAATCTCCTTGAAATGTTCGCCAGCAGCCTCACGGCCGCCCAAACCATAACTTAGAGCGATGGCCACGGCAACCGCCCCCAATAGCAATCCGAAGGCCAGCTCCACGATCTCGTTGGCGATGCCCATGGTTCGCAATGCAATGGCGATGAACAGCGCAAGCGCTCCCCAGCGGGCAACGTTGGCGACGAAGTTGTTTGTATTTGCGCGTTTTGCGGAGCGATAAACCAGCGTAGCAATGAAATTGCCGATAATGAGCACCAGCAGCCCAAAGGCAATCTGTCCCGTTACGAAGAGCATGTGGTTGAGCACATCGGAGAGTTGTTCAAGCTGGAGTAATTCCACCGCTGTAATCACCCCGAAGAAAACGATGAAAAAGTAAGCAATATGCCCGGCTATCCGCGAAAGCGATTGGCCCGGATTAAAGAGGTACTGCAAACCCAATTTGGCGGTGAGTTGGTCGAAGCCAATGCTCTTAAGCAGGTCCGAAAGGAAGTTGCAAAGAAACCTTCCGCCCCACACAAAGAGGAGCAGCACGGCAATGGCGATGAGGATGTCGCCCACCATCAGCGTAAAGCCATACAGTATCTGATTGGCCGGTTCTGCAATAGCTTGGATGCCCAACGTGTTGAACGCCTGTATCAAAAACGGAATGAAGATAACCAGATAGACGACTTTTCGGATAACGTTGATCACTTTTTCGGTGTCGTTGAAACCGGTTTTGTCGATGATGCGGTCCAGCATTCCTCCACCCAGCTTCAGTAAATTCGAGACGAATTTGGCTAGCAGATGCCCCACGAGCGCAATCAGTATTCCGCCCACTAACATCGGGATGAACGCGAGGAACTGGCCCACCATGAGTTCAATCGGGCCGAGTACCTGGCTGATACCCAATACTTCGAGGACGATGAGCAACACGACAATCATGATGAGGTAGTAAAGGATATTGCCGATAAAAGCATTCGAATTGTCTACGGTCTTTCCGAACATTTTCTCGTCCCACGACGTCTTTTTGAGCAACCGGATGGCGAGCGAACGTACGCCCCTGGCCACAAGCCATCCGATTAACAGTAATAACAGCGCGCCGACAATGCCGGGCAGGTAACGAGAGATGTGATTTGCGGTTTCTTGAATAGTAAATTGCATAACTACTTGGTTTTATTATGAATAATGAGTTTGTAATGTAAAAAAAATTACCACTAATTAAAAATTAGTGGTTCCGTATTAACCGAAATGGGCCACTACTCTCAACCTATGGCTAACGAATACTGAAGCATACCGCCCATGCGTACATCGAGACTTTCCGTTTCCGCTGGATGTCCTTACCTTAGCTATAGACAAGTGTGAATGGTTAGAAAGTAATAAGACGATGAAGTACCTGTTATTATTTCTATGCCTTTTTGAGTCAGGCCAAATATTGGCCCAAGAAGAAAAAGCATTCCGCTCATTTATTCCAAACAATTTTGTGTTTTATCGGAGTATTTGTGGTGATTTGAATCACGACGGTCGTAGTGACGTAGTTTTAATCATCAAAGACACACAAAAAGAACATATTGTAAAAAATAGGTTCAGGGAAATGGTCGACCGTAATCGTCGAGGGTTGGTCATTTTATTTCAAAAAGAGAACGGATATGAGCAGGTTCTGCTAAACGAGGCTTGCTTTTCGTCCGAAAACGAAGACGGTGGGGTTTATTTTCCTCCGGAGTTGGATGTATCGATAGATCACAACAAATTATTTATAAACTATAATCACGGTCGATATGGTTCTTGGGGTTATACCTTCCGCCATCAAAACAGTGATTTCGAGTTGATAGGATATGATCGTACCGAACAATTTGGGCCTATTGTGAATCGTGAGGTCAGCATCAATTTTCTCACCAAAAAGAAAAAGGAACTCGTGAATATGAATGAAAATATTGAAGATTCCGGAGTGGAGGATTTTAAAGAAACCTGGTCGAATGTTGAAACGAAAAACCAAATCAAACTATCGGAAATCGAAGATTTTGAAGGATTGTACTGGAACTAGATTTAGGTGAACGGCTCGCCATTGTTCAAAACGTTTTTCGCCTTCAAGCTATCCTTTTCCTTATAAAGCACTCTGCCAATCTCACGATCACAGCTGCCAAAAACAAGAAGATATGCACAAAAAAGCCATAAATCCAAAGCAGTGCAATGCTCATATCCTGTGGGTCTTGTGAGGGTTGGTTTTTTACAAGAATTAAAAACAAAAGAAAGAGTATATGGCACAAAACAATAGCTATCCTCAAAATTTTACCCCATAAAAATTGGTTTGATTTCTTGAGAAACGGCCAAATGCAAACTACTATCCCTATGGAAAAGAAGAAAAAATAGGCGCAATAAAGCATCAGATTCTCATTCATATTATCAAAATCATGCTAAAAATACGGCACGTGGTTAATTCTACGTTAGTCCAATTCGTATCGGTAGATGACGCCATCCATCTTTTTAACGCTTAAAACCTTCGCTGGTCATTATAAAATCCTCAAAGGTTTGTACGGCGTCATTGTCGTAAATCGATTCCTTATAAATCCGAATTTTATCGCCTGTAATCGCTGCATAGTTCCGAACGCTTCCTCCGGAATTCTCATAAGCGATCCGCTTAAACCCCTTGTAGTTTCCGTCCGTATCGAACAATACCGCCCAATGGATTTGTTCATCCCGTCCGTAACGCTCTACCAACCATACGATGTAACCATTGGTTATCAGCTCATCATACATCGCATACGTAAAATCGGGATTGTATGTTTCCAGCTTGTTTAGTTCATATTCCGACCACATCTTCCGACTTATTTTATGTAGAGCAGCAACCGGTTTTTCTCCAATGATATCTTTTACAGGTTGGGATTTTTCCATAGGTGGATCCCAAACAATGGCTTCTTCGGTAGTATCAGAAGCGGCTTCGATTACGGTATCTTCAACTTCGGGCACACCTGCATCAACAGCTTCTGCTGCAGTATCAACTGCATCTTCTGCTTCTTGAAGTGCCGGTTCGACACCCATTTGATCGGAATCAGACTTTTGTAATTCTTCCAATTCCGCACCCAGTTTAACTTCATAAAAAGCAATCATATTTTTCAACGTAGTTTCTCCATTACGACCATCGTCGCACCACAGCTCGATGAGGTAGTTATCGTGGAATGTCAATAAAGCATAATTGGATTGTGCATATTGGTCGGCTACGTAATGCTTTCGTGCTCCTTCATTGGAAAAATTAAATACCTGTAAGCCTATTCCTGCGGTCAGTTCGTCTTTTCGCGTGTGAAACTCGTAATACACAGCATCAATGTCTGGGATGTACACATAAGAATTGAGTATCTTCTTCATCAAATCTTTATCGGCGATGATTCCCGGATTTTCCTTGAAACCCATTTGTTGCATCTCTTCATCAAAAGGCAACAGTTGATATTCCGGCACCAAATTCGTGTCCAGTTTGAAAGACTGCGGAAACTGAATGACCTCAACCATCTCTTGTGCTATTGCGGTAAAGCTGGTAAGGAGAATGATGGTGGTAATTGTTTTTTTCATTTGTGCTGAATATCGATTTTATTCAGCCAAAATTCCGTAAAACTTGACATAATCAAAAAGCAGATTTACTAAATGTGGGAATTGAGTTTAAAAGCGTTTTAAATGAGGCGGATTACCGTGCATATACACGCTCCGTTTCAACGTTTTTCTGGTTAAGCCAATACGTTTCTGAATTGTGCCAAGGAATACAGTCTACTCGTTACTAACTTAGTCGTGTTGTACAACAAAAAGTAGTTTTATTTATTCACGTATTAAAGTTCAAAAATCATGAATTTAGAAAATTTGAATGTAGAAGAACTGAACGCTGAAGAAATGGTGGAAACAACCGGTGGTCGAGTCAATTACACGAGAAGTGAATTGTTTTCCATCTTTGCGGTGACGGATTCAGCGTTGGAGAATCTTTGGTGTGCGGGGTTTGGCTATTAATGTGTCTGTAATAACGATCTCGCCCAATGGACTCAGGTGCCGGTATTGCCGGCACTTTTTTTACCCTCATAACCCCTAATCTACCAATTCAGACACATGCTGGCGCCACAGTTGGTCATAAGTCCCTTTCGCTTCCAGCAATTCCCGATGCCCGCTTTCTTCCACCACCGAACCACAGGCGCATGAGCAGGGAAGATAAAGCGGAGCTGGCGCGGCAGCTGAAACAGTCCGGCGGCTAAGGTGTATGTGTAGTTGAAGCCGACGGCATCGTGTGCCGCCTGAAGATACTCTTTGGCGGCGAGGCGTTGTTTTTTTCGATGGATGGTCGGTCGTCGTTTTTTGATGATTTCTGCATGCGGATGGCAGTTGCTCGATCGGGCGGTATGGAGCATTGGATAGAAGGAGGCAGCATTCGCGATAAGCGCGCCGTGCAGACGAAAATCCGAGAAGTTTATCACCTAATGCCTTCCACTTCACGGGAAATCTGCTTAAACCGCAAGGGGCTTTCCGAAAGAGCAACTAAAATCAATAATTTCCAACGACCTTCCAACGCATCCAGTGCATCGCTGATAGCGCGCATATTATTCCTGTGGAAAAGAAGAAAAAATAGGCGCAATAAAGCATCAGATTCTCATTCATGATAAGAAATTGAAAATTGTTCTTACGTGTATTCTTCATTTCCTGTGCACGCTCGTCTGCCGAATATCGTCAATAACCCAGCCGTTGTTTTGCTGCTTAAGGAAAGCGGTATAGCTAATCCGTACATGGTCGGAAACGACCTGTCGCTGCAATTGGAATTCCCCATTTGCTTTATCGAGGCGCCAGGCGCCGATGTAGGCGTTGCCCTTGCTATCTGTGAATGCGCTGGACACCTGTAGTTCGGTGGCCAGATTGCGATATTCAGCCTTATCTTGCCGCGTATGCAAGGCCTCTAGAAGCGCCAGTTTGATAGCTTGAAGTGCTGAAAGCTCATTCGGCGAAGTCTTGTCGTCCATTGATATTTTATTCGTTCGTTGGTTTCTCTTTTTTAATCGGCGGACCACTTTTTTCTCGAAGAGTTTAACGGCAGCTTCCGGCGTATATTTCCGATGTGGAGGCGAGTAGGTGAATTGATTTTTACGGTGACGGTTCGGTCGGGGTTCATACAGATATGCGTTTATCAAGGCTAATGTGCTTTGCGTTTCGTCCCCGCTTATTTGGATATAGGCAAAAGCACTTTTGTAATGGATGGTATCCTGTGAGGAAGTCGCGTCCGGGTCAAGTAGCAAGACCAGGGTGTCCTTGATTCCCGCGGTATGGAAGATGTTCGCTTCACTGTCAAAGTCAACTTCGTAAAATCGCTTTACACGGTTCATTTCACTAAGCTGTAACGCGTTGATACGGGTGATCAGCTCACGGCGGGGATAGTCAAAATGATATTCCTTGTTGATTTCGTAAGACCGCTTTCGCGAAGGGGCCTGTGAGGTCGCGGCAAATGCCAGCGGTGCCAGCACCAGTAACCCGTTTACTGCCCATTTGTTAAGGTGGTGAATTTTTTTTGACGAGTACACATGCCACGAGAGCGCAATCGCCGGAAGAGTAAGGTAATCGGTATAGTCCACCGTACGGAATGCCGGAATACCCAGGTGGTTCAGGAAGCCAAGCAGTGGTTCCGCCAATGGCGTTTTCCAAACGATGAACAGGATAGCCGTTGCAACGTGTACCGTTGTTTTATACGTAGGTAAAAGGGCGCTGAAAAAATAAGCAGCCGCAAACAACCCAGCTACGTCGGATAGTTTTCCCGTAACGGCATTGCCAAAAGCAGTTTTCAATACCCAATCGTTGACGATTAACAGGAGCAACGAGGAGATAAAATACGGGTTAGCCAGTCTATGCGGATACATCTTTCTTGGTGCTTAACTTTATGAACAGGCGCCAAACGCGGATAACCTGCAACACGCTGCCGAATATCAACGGCACGGCTACGTATATGAACTGTGATGGTTAGTCTCCATTCAAAAAATGCTATTTTAGCAAAAATAAAAGAAGTTATGCATTTTTCCCGATTTTTACAATGACATCGACTGAAAAATATCTTGCGCACCTGGAACGTGTATTCGAACAAGAACCAGAATTTTTAAAAGAAGAATCATTACAGGAAGGAATGCCCGGGGTGTCGAGTTTAGTATTTAACCATCGTCCCGAATCCGAAATGATGACAACGGTGACCTACGGCTTATCATTGGGTGAACATCCCGACTGGAAATTCGGACGACCGGAATTGCTGCTCTGCGTGGATTCCCGGGAAAAAGCCTGGACACAGATAGCGGGTTATGTGGCCAACCAGCTTCGTGGGAAATGTCCTTTCACCTATGGGCTAACCATTAATTTCAGGAATCAAATCGCACCCGATTCCGATATGGATGCTTTTTTGATATTTGCACCTGCCATATTAAATAAAGCGGATTACCTGCGCATCGATATCGGTTTAGCATATGCGATTAGCATTGCAGGATTGTATCCTATCTATTCCTCTGAAATTTCATTTATCAACACAAAAGGTTTGGAACGGTTCTGGAAACATCCAGCGTTCGATTTGTTCAATGTCAACAGGAAGCCGATTGCCTAAATTCCCTGCCAAAACTTAGCGGTAGGCAGGGCGTAAAACGCTGTGAAATAGACCTCAGCGCATATACACGCTCCGTTTCAACGTTTTCTAGCTAAGCCGATACGTTTTTAAATCGTGCCGAGGAATACTGTCTACTCGTTACTACCTTAGACCTGTTGTACAACAAAAGTAGTTTTATTTATTCACGCATTAAAATTCAGAAATCATGAATTTAGAAAATTTGAATGTAGTGGAGCTTAGCTCCGAGGAAATGGTTGAAACAACTGGTGGCCATAAATATTGGTGGCAGTATGGAGATTTGTTATCCGATATCTTTGCGGTGACACCCGCAGCACAAAGAAGGTTGGAAAGCTTTTAACTAATATTTTAGCACAATGATCAGGTGCGGGTATTGCCCGCACCTTTTTTTAACGTATCCACACCCAAATGTGGCGCTTTCTGAATGGGCTCCCACGTTTCTGAATCGTACCGAGGAATACTGTCTACTCGTTACTAACTTGGTCGTGTTGTACAACAAAAAGTAGTTTTATTTATTCACGTATTAAAATTCAAAAATCATGAATTTAGAACAATTGAATGTAGAGGAGCTCAGCTCCAAAGAAATGGTTGAAACAACCGGTGGTCGAGTGAAGTACACTAGAAGTGAATTGGACATGATCTTTATCGTAGTGGCTACTGACCAGCTGATTGAGATGGGTTGGAACTGGTAGTGTAACGTTTCCGTACAATGATTCAGGTGCGGGCTGAACCCGCACCTTTTTGCGCAACCGACACAGACCTCAATCCGCGAGTTCAGGTACGTGCTGGCGCCACAGTTGATTATAAGCCCCTTTCGCTTCCAGCAATTCACGATGCCCGCCTTCTTCCACCACGGTACCTTCCCGCATCACCACAATCTTATCGGCCAGCCTGACGGTGTTCAGCCGGTGGGCAATCAGGATAATGGTTTTTCCGCGGTCGCGCAGTTGAAGCAACGCCTGTTGGATATGCTGCTCGGCCGCGGGGTCGAGCGACGAAGTGGCCTCGTCGAGTATCAGGATTTCGGGGTTGCGGTACATCGCGCGGGCAATAGCGATGCGTTGGCGCTGCCCGCCGGATAAGAGGACGCCGTTTTCACCAATGTTTGCATGGAAACCACCCGGCAGCCGCTCGATAAAGTCGGTCATCCCC